>TARA_B110000902_G_scaffold97656_1_pt1 | contig 19622 bp, 18 predicted proteins | sample TARA_B110000902 | Tara Oceans TARA_B110000902 (sample SAMEA4398009) | marine metagenome | biome: Polar Biome; feature: [SRF] surface water layer (ENVO:00010504); material: water (ENVO:00002006), including particulate matter (ENVO:01000060) such as... | depth 5 m | reverse complement strand
GCAATTATCTTTAAAATCGTCAAGCCGACATAAGCTCTGAGCCATAAGAAAACTCTAAGTAAAATTCCAAGTTAAACTCTTAACGCAGCGCAAAACCAGCGCCGGGATGCGCTAATAAAACAGCACTAAAGAGCAAAGTGATAATAGCCTTGAGAAACACAGATAGGCTAAATAGACAAAGTGAGGTGCATTCTACACATTGCCAAACTATTCGACAATTCTCTTGTACGCACTAAACAGTGGTATGGAGCCTAATAGAGCCTAATTGAGGCATAAAAGTCGAACAATATACGACGCGGGTCTTTTAACTGGCGGAGCAGGCTTTGTTTAACAGCTGATTGAGGTGAACAATTGAAAACTGGTCGGTAACACAGGCTTCGCCGAGACGCTTTAACAGCACCAGACGCAGCTGCCCATCGAGGACTTTCTTATCCCTGAGCATTAACCGAGTGAAATCTTCGGCACTCATCTCTGCAGGAGGAGCCACCGGCAGCGAACAGCGCTGCAAAAGATCCTTAGTTCGCTGTAAATCGGTCTCAGCAAGATCTCCGCTAATCACCGATAGTTCTGCAGCCATAACCATTCCCGCAGCAACCGCTTCACCGTGAATCCAGTGTTTATACTGCTGAAAGGTCTCAATGGCATGACCAAAGGTATGGCCTAAATTTAAAATAGCGCGGATGCCCTGCTCGGTTTCGTCTTCGGCAACAATCTGCGCCTTACTTTTACATGACAGCTCGATGGCATAAGCCAGCGCCTGCTTGTCACGTTCTAATAACAGATCGACATTATTTTCTAACCACTGGAAAAAGTCAGCATTAACAATCAAACCGTACTTTATAACCTCAGCAAGGCCAGCATAAAATTCTCGATCAGGCAGCGTCGATAGCGTATCCGTATCAATAATGACCGCCTGCGGCTGATAGAAGGCGCCGATCATATTTTTACCCATTGCATGGTTGACGGCAGTCTTACCACCCACAGAAGAATCAACCTGAGCCAGCAGTGTGGTGGGAATCTGAATAAATGGCACACCGCGCTGGTAACAGGCCGCAGCAAAACCCGTCATATCACCTACCACGCCGCCACCCAGGGCAATCAGAGTGGTCTTTCTATCGTGATGACCGCCGATTAGCTGATCGAAGATAAGATTGAGAGTCTCGAGGTTTTTGTGCTGTTCGCCATCGGCGAGAATCACGCTGTCGACTTGTTTGCCCACCAGTTGACGTTCAAGCAGCTCAAGATAGAGGGGAGCAATAGTCTCATTGGTGACAATCAGGGCTTTTTTGCCGTTGATGTAGCTGGCGATATCAGAGTTACAAATTTCACCGGAACCAATAAAGATCGGGTATGAACGATCACCTAAGGCAACCTGAAGTTGTGTCGATTTTGAGGTCATGCATCACTCTGACGAAGGCTAGTAAATGTGCAGCCACAGGGTGGCGACGGGAATTAGATTTGAGAGTTTATCATAGGGCCGAAACGGCTTCAGCCAGTTTTTTTGCCAGCTTCATGGGCTGTGTTGACCCTGAAGGGAACACCAGGTCGGCGACTTGACTGTAGAGCGGACTGCGGGTTTCGATAAGTTGCTTGATAAGCCCTTCACGATCATCAACCTGCAGCAATGGTCTAGTTTTGTCGCGCTTGGTGCGCTCGACCAGCTGCTCGAAGGTAGCGGATAGATAAATCACTAGACCGCTAGTCTGCAAGATCCCGCGATTATCACCACTGAGGACAATGCCACCGCCGGTGGCTATCACTTTCGGCTGCTTATCGGCCACAAGATCAACCAGCACCTTGCTCTCGCGATCGCGAAAACCGGCCTCCCCTTCCATATCAAAAATCCACTGAATATCGGCGCCAGCACGGGCCTCAATTTCGGAATCGATATCGATAAAGGACAGACCCATCAATCCTGCAAGGTGTTTGCCTATAGTTGTTTTGCCAGCCCCCATGGGGCCAACGAGAAAAATATGTTGTGATTTCATCTATCCAGCAAATTATCATCGATTATTTTAGGTGTTATGAAAATCAGTATTTCACGTTTTTCAACATTGCGCAGGTCATTTCGAAATAGTTTGCCCAGAAAAGGTAAATCACCCAGAAATGGCACTTTATCAGTACCATTAACTTCTTCTGTTTGAAAGATACCCCCTAATACCAGTGTTTGCCCGTTGCCGACCAATGCCTGAGTCTCAATCTGAGTGATATCGATTGACGGCTCACCTGTGGGGGTAAATGCACCTACTGAATCCTGTGAAACCAGCAAATCCATAATAATTCTGTTGTCCGGCGTGATCTGAGGGGTAACCTCTAACTGCAACACCGCCTCTTTGAACTCTATGCTAGTTGCACCGCTCGAGGTAGCCTTTTGGTAGGCTATTTCAGTTCCCGACTTAATCACCGCTTGCTGCTTATCGCCAGTGAGGACTTTTGGCTGGGAGACAATTTCACCAAAGCCGTCGGACTCCAGAGCGCTTAACTCAAGATCAATCAGGAAATTATCGGTGAGATAACCCAAACTGAAAGAACCCGTTGGATTGGCAACACCCAGATCCACTGCCAGACTGTCGCCCAGTCCAAAATCATAATTTTTTGTGTAGATGGTATTACCATCATCATCCGTCTCTATCTCATCGGCCGAGTAGGTGAAGCTGTCCTTTACTCCGGCACCCGGCGCCAGCCCAGACCTGCGTCCAGAAAAGCCGAGGGTACGATCACCAAATGCACTACCAACTGTGCCACCCGCCAATTTATCTATGCCAGCCAAACCCCAAGTGACACCGAGCTCTTTCTTAAAGTCGGTATTGGCAATCACAATTCGCGCCTCAATTAACACCTGCTTAATCGGCACATCAATTTCATCAATCAGACGTTTAAACGCGTTAATTTTATCTTCTGTGTCAGTGAGAATAATGGTGTTAGTGCGCTCATCGACTATGGCACTACCGCGCTCGGACAAAATCGTGGGAGTGGCATTGCCATCGCGACCTCCATTACTGGACTGGCCCTCGTCGGTGCGACTAGCGGTAAAGAGTTCAAAGATTTCGGCTGCATCGGCATATTTAATCCGCACGAAAGTCGTTTCCAGTGGCGCCAACTCCTGAAGCTGCTTATTAGCCTCTACTTGAAGACGCTCTTGCTCGGCAATTTCAGCCGCTGGGGCAACCATCAATACATTGCCTTCCTGGCGCTTATCCAAGCCCTTGGCTTTAAGAATAATCTCCAGTGCCTGATCCCAGGGCACATCGTCCAACCAAAGCGTAATATTCCCCGTGACTGTGTCACTGGCCACCAGATTGAGCGAGGTGAATTCGGCGATAATTTGCAGTACCGAGCGGACCTCGATATCTTGAAAATCTAGCGTCATTTTGTCGCCATTAAAGGCAAACTTTTTCGCTTGTTCCTCAACTTCTGCATCGGTCAGCGGCTTGATATTAACCACATACTGGCCATCGGCTTGATAGGCGAGATAATCATATTGACCCGCAGCATCAATAGTCACCGTTGTGGTGGTGCCCTCCTGTTTGCTATCAACGTGCTTAACCGGCGTGGCGAAATCAACAACATCTAGGCGCCTATCGAATTGATCGGGCAAGGCAGTCTGATAAAACGACAGTTGGATTTGATTGTTACTGCGATCAATATCCACATTGACTGAGGGCTGGCTGAGACCAATAATAATGCTTCCGGAGCCATCTTCACCGCGACGAAAATCGACATCGGTTACGGCTAAACCATTGGGCTTAAACTGGCTTACTGTAGAGTTCTCAGAGCTAGTGGATGTTTGGGCACTCGATACTTGAGACGCCGCTGCGATTGCCACAGCTGAATCTGCTCGACTCGATACGCCAGTTCCAGCTCCAGCGCGCACCGTGACACTGTTACTTTCTGTGTCTATTTCAAAGGGTATGGACTGACTTAGATTGACTATAAGTCGCGTCCGGCTGCCATCGGAGATAATCACCGCCGCACTGGCATTTTCGAAACCCAAAGCATATTTTTTTTGCGGCAAACTGCTTTCCACTCCAGGAAAATCCACAACCAAGCGTGCCGGATTGCCAATTTCATAAGCGTTAGCTTGCGGCGGCTGCTCAGAAAACTGTAATTTGATCTCAAATTGATCCCCTTGCAGAGAGGCAAATTCGATATCTGTTACCTGAGTTGCTGCACCAGTAAGTCCCGGCAATAGCGCCAATAAAAAATAGATGTTGCGTTTGATTCGACTGATCATTTTTTGTATCCCTAGCGAGTTGCTCATTCTTCCATGGCCATTGTGCGCGGCCGATTAATCCATCCGCCTTTACCGTCTGGAACGGTTTCCATAATCTCAATATCACGGCGATTTATAAGAGTGATTAAGCCAAAATTCCTACCTATATAATTACCACCTTTAACACGATAAACCTTGCCACCACCATCGTCGACAAGCGCCCAAGTCTGATTACCTTTGGCTAAGATTCCGACCATAGAAAGTGATGCGTAACTAATCAGCTCTAGGGGCTCTTTAGATCTCGATTGATCGGGCGCCGACACCGCCTTGCCAGAGACTTTCTCGTCTCCAGTGATCATGGCTGGCGCCTCAAAAGGACTGCGCAATGCCAGCGCGGAATAATTAAACCGCTCTGCCGCCGGATAGACGGGAAGCGGCTCAATAACCCCCTGGGGGCGAGTGCGGGCGTCGCTCATTTTTTTATCCAGATCACTGTGTTGGCGATCATTTGAACAGCCTGCGAGGCTTACCATAGAGGCTAAGGCGATTGCCATAAAACGGTTGTTCATTGCTCTGCCTCCGCTTTATATCTATAAGTTCTGGCATCGATCTGCATATTCAGACGAGAGCCGTCAGATTGCTTGATCACGTAATCGTGTAAGGTGACGATTCGCGGCAGTGACGCGACGCCACTAACAAAGGAGCCAAAGTCATGATAGCTGCCGATAACATCGATTTTGATCGGCAACTCAACATAGAATTCTGAAATCTTTTCTGGCTGCAGATTGATCGACGTCATCACCAGACCACTGCCATAGGCGACCTCAGTGATATCTTCCAACAACCCTGGCACCTCAGTGTCTTTGGGCAGCTGCTTGAGCAGCGCGCCGAAGGTTTCATCCAGTTCAATCATCTGTTGACGATAAGCATCCAAATTGGCCGCCAAAAAAGCTTTGCTCTGATACTCCTGCAACAACTCACGCTCTTGCCCCGCAGCTGTCTCAGTTAAAAGACTGATCTCTTTGACCTTTAAAAAGTAACACAAACCAATAATCACCAGTACGATTGATACCACCAGGATAGTTTTTAATGCCGCGGGCCAAACCCCAATCTGCTGAATATCCAGATCGGCAAAGTCGATATCTTTAAGTTCACTTAGACTCTCTTTAAATGACATAACATCCCTGCTATTAATTTTATTGTAGTAATCCTACTGGATCGTATTTTCTTGAACCGCTGCAGCGGGGCTCTCAACCTCGACCTGCAAATCGAAAACGCTGCCCTGCTCTCCCAACCTTTCATCGTGCTGCACTTTGGTCAGATTTGAATTGGTATATTTATGTGAGGTATCTAAATTCCTCATAAGGGCAGAAATGCGGTTATTGGACTCGGAATAACCGGATACCTTAAAGGTTGCGTTATTAAGCTCTAAAGAATCCAAATAGGTGCCGCTGGGCACAGCGCGAACCAACTCATCAAATATCTTCACAATTTCAGAGCGATTACCCTGAAGATCCTGGATAACCTTCATCCTCGACAGCATTTCCTGCTTCTTGCCTTTTAGCTGGCTGATTTCAGCAACTTTTTTATCCATCTCAGCAATATTTGACTGCAGGTAACTGTTGCGTGAGCTTTGGTTGTCCAATTGATTCTGAGCCAATAAAACCCATAGGAAGACCAGCGCAAAACCGCTGATAGCTGAGGCGAGCAACTTGCTGAGAAATGCTTTGCGCTCGAGTTCACGCGCTTCTTCCCGCCAGGGCAGCAGATTAATCTTAGTCATTTATTCAAAACTCCTCATCGCCAGACCCACGGCGAGCAGCATGGCTGGCGCATCATTGGCCAGCGCAGTCGGATTGATCGACTTGTGCAGTTGCATATTGGCAAAGGGATTGGCCACGGCCGTCGGCAGACCAATAACTTGCTCTACTTCATCGACCAGTCCTTCGAGGGCCGAGACACCTCCAGCCAAAAACAGTTGGTCGACATAATTAAAGTGGCTCGAGCTATAAAAAAATTGCAGCGAGCGCGTGATATGTTGCACTAGGGACTCTTTAAAGGGTGCCAAAACTTCGGTTGCGTAATCTTCCGGCAGCCCGCCTTTACGCTTTGCCTCTCCGGCTTCTTCCCAAGAGAGTCCATAGCGCCGCTGGATTTCTTCGGTGAGTTGCTTGCCGCCGAACGACTGCTCTCTGTTGTAAATAATTTTGCCGTCTACCAGCACCGTAAAGCTAAAGACGGTTGCCCCTATGTCAGCAATGGCAACCACCTGATCACTGACCTCGTCCAGCTGACCCTCAATTAATTTGTAGGCCCGCTCCACGGCAAAGCTTTCTACATCTATGACTTTTGGATTAAAACCGGCCATCTCTAGGGCCTGACGACGATGTTCAACATTTTCTTGGCGGCAGGCTGCTAAAAGCACTCTGACTAAATCGGGGTTGTTTTCCGCTTCACCTAAGACATCAAAATCGAAAGCCACTTCTTCCATTGGATAGGGGATGTACTGGTCGGCTTCCACTTCGATTTGCATTTCCATCTGCAAATCAGTGAGACCCGCGGGTAATTCAATCTCTTTGGTGATCACCGAGGAGGAGGATACTGCGGCCACTATATCGGTGAGCTTGCTGCCCGAGCGCTTAACCACGGCGGCGATAGTCTCTGACAGGGCGTCAAGATCGGCTATATTTTTGTCGACGATGGTATTGGGCGGCAGCGGAAGAACCCGATAGGCCTCTACTTTAAAGGTGTCACCAGTCTTGCTCAGCTCAATCAACTTGACCGCTGAGGAGGAGATATCCATTCCGAGCATTGGCTTGGACGGCTTGGTGAAAAAATCGAAAAATTCCATTTTCTTATATAAATCCTTTGTTTAGGCTACTCTTGGCCACAATTCTAGGTGGCGGCTCACGGTAACAACCGAAGGTATCCTTGCAAATGATGCACTTCACATTCCCTACACTCTATAATAGACCCTGAATCTGCCGGCGCCTGAAATTGGTGTGCCCATTTAAGCAACTGCTATGTAATTATTAAGCAATAGTGCATACCATGGTTAAACGATAGTTATGCGAAGACTGATTAAACCTCTAGCCCTGCTAGCCCTCCTAGGAACAGGTGGGTTTCTTGTTGTCGCCTCTTGTTTGTACCTCTACCTTAGTCCAAAACTGCCATCAGTCGAGGAACTAAAGGAGATCGAGTTACAAATTCCACTGCGAATCTATTCACAAGATTTGAAAGTTATTGCCGAGTTCGGCGAAAAAAAGCGCTCACCGGTATCATTCGACGAAATCCCCCAACCAATGATCGATGCGTTCCTTGCTGCCGAGGATGACGGTTTCTTTGAGCATAGCGGAATCGCCGTAACCGGCCTGCTGAGAGCTGCAGGCGAACTGATCACCACGGGCACAATACGCAGCGGTGGCAGCACCATCACCATGCAGGTGGCGCGCAACTTCTTTCTCAGCAATCGCCAGGAATTTACCCGAAAATTTAATGAGATACTGCTGGCCTTCAAAATTGAAGAGGGCCTGACCAAGCAGGAGATACTCTCCCTCTACACCAATAAAATTTACTTTGGCAACAGAGCCTATGGCATTGGTGCCGCAGCCAATGTCTATTACGGTAAAAAACTCAACCAGCTGAGTTTGGCGCAAAGCGCGATGATTGCAGGTTTGCCAAAAGCTCCCTCGTCCTACAACCCGATTGCCAATCCCGAGCGCGCGCTGATTCGCCGCAACTGGATCCTCAGCCGAATGCTGTTGCTAGACAATATCACCGAGGAACAGTACCAAACAGCGTTAGCAGAACCGGATCAAGCCTCTTATCACGGCTCTATATCCGAACTGAGTGCCGCTTATATTGCCGAAATGGTGCGCCAGCAAATAATCAGTAAATTTGGCCTAATGGCTTATACCGAAGGCTATTCTGCGATCACAACCATAGATTCAAAAATGCAAAAGCAGGGCGTCGATGCGCTGCAAAGTGGCATTCTCGCCTATGATCAACGGCACGGCTATCGCGGCCCGGAACAGAGGGCAGTGGCGGAAGAAGAGTGGCCTGAACTGCTCAGCAAGACGACCACCTTTGGCCCGCTTGAGCCGGTTATTGTCAGCGATGTGGCTGAAGATCGCCTCACAGTACTCAACCGCAACGGAGAACTTGAAGAGCTAAACTGGCTCGATGGACTTAAAGGCCTGCGCTTATATAAAACGGTCAATGCACGCAGCGCACCGATTACCAGTGCCGTCGACCTATTTAGCCGCGGCGATCTGATTCGTATAACCCGCCGAGTCGACGGCTCCCCCACCCTGGCGCAGATGCCCGAAGTACAGGCTGCATTGGTCGCGCTGAATCCCCAGGACGGCGCAATCCGGACACTGGTCGGCGGTTTTGATTTTCGGCATAGCCGCTTTAACCGAGTCACCCAAGCCCTGCGCCAGCCAGGCTCTAATTTCAAGCCCTTTATCTATGCCACCGCCCTTAACAGTGGTTTTACACCTGCCTCGATTATCAATGATGCGCCAGTGGTGTTTAACGACAAAAACCTAGAGGATATGTGGCGTCCGGAAAATGACGGCGGCAAGTTCTACGGGCCGACCCGCCTGCGCGAGGCGCTCTACCGCTCTCGCAATATGGTGTCGATCAGGCTGCTGCGACGCATGGGTATTGATCGCACTCTAGAGGGACTGCAAGCATTCGGTTTTGATACCGGCGATATGCCTCTGGATCTATCCCTGGCACTGGGCAGCCATGCTTTAACACCACTCAAGGTAGCCAGCGCCTACAATATTCTCGCCAACGGCGGTTACAGTGTTGCACCCTATGTGCTGGACACCGTGATAGACCGCGACGGCAATATTATCTATCAGGCGACACCCAAGTCCGTGTGTCATAGCTGTGACAAAGCTGAGAGCGAGACTGATGCCTTAGAGGATGACTTATCCGCCACTAACACTAACACGATCGCTACCGCTTACTCTGACACGATCAACGAGGTCGACCTGCAACTCGAAGAGCTGCTGAACAGTCTCACCAGTGCATCAATAGACGAAGAAGAGCGCAAAAGCTTAGAAGTGATTAAACGCGCGCTTCAGCAACGGCCAACCGACGACGCCAAGCCCAGCGCCGATAGAGTGGTCAATAAACAAACCGCCTTCCTGATCGACTCAATGTTAAAAGATGTTATTTTGCGTGGTACTGGCGTCAAAGCAAAAGTGCTTAAACGCACTGACTTGGCGGGTAAGACTGGCACCACCAACGGGCCCAGAGACGCCTGGTTTTCAGGCTACTCGCCACACCTGACCGTGACCACCTGGGTCGGCTTCGACAACAACTCCAAGATCGGGCGCAATGAATACGGCGGCTCCGCCGCACTGCCGATCTGGATCGACTTTGCGCGCCAGGCACTTGATGGCAAGCCCAATATAGAACGGCCGCAGCCAGACGGAATCGTTATGGTCAAAATAGATGCCAAAACGGGTAACCGTGTGGCGCCAAATCAAAGTGGTATTTTTGAATATTTTAGAGCAGAAAATGTACCGGAATTGATCGGCAGTGAAACACTGCCCGGCGGAGCTGTTAACAGCTTGCCGGATGATCTCTTTTAGCTCCAATAACCCTATGCAATCGCTGGATAAATAATAATGACGCTAGATTGGCGCAACATTGACACTGTACTCTTGGATATGGACGGCACTTTGCTCGATCTGCACTTCGATACTTTTTTCTGGCTGCAGCACCTGCCCAAGCGTTATGCCGAGCAACATAATATGTCTTTGGAGCAGGTCGCTGAGAAACTCGCCAGGCGCATGAGAGACTTTCAGGGAACCCTAAACTGGTATTGCACGGATTTCTGGTCTGAAGAATTTGACCTCGATATTCTTGCCCTGAAACAGGAAATTGATCACCTTATCGGCGAGCGCCCTTATGCCCGCTCATTCCTCGAAGCCCTCGGAACTCACAACAAGCAGCGCGTATTGGTAACCAACGCTCATCGCGACAGCGTTGAGCTGAAGTTTTCCATAACCGGCATTGAAGCTCACCTGGATTCGGTTATCTCCTCTCACGACTATGGCCAGCCGAAAGAAGATCAGCGATTCTGGCAGCAGCTGCAGGCAAATATCAACTTCGACCCGCAGCGCACCCTATTTATCGACGATTCAGAAGCCGTTCTGCACTCTGCCGAAAAATTCGGCATTGCACACCTGCTGTCCATAGAGCAGCCCGACAGCCAGACCGCTAGGCGCCAACCCTCCAGATTCCCAATGCTCGATTCCTTTGCTCATCTTATGACCAGCGACGGGTTGGCTTAAGCTATGGACAAGGTCCGCATCGACAAATGGCTCTGGGCCGCGCGCTTCTTTAAAACACGATCGTTGGCCAAGTCAGCGATCGAAGGCGGCAAGGTTCATATAGATGGCAATAAATCAAAGGCCAGTCGGCAGTTAGAACTGGGCACGGTTTTAACTATTCGTCAGGGCTTTGACAGCAAAACTGTAGAGGTTATAGGCCTATCTGAGCAGCGCCGTGGCGCACCAGAAGCACTATTGCTCTACACTGAAACCGCAGAAAGCATCGCCCTGCGAGAAAAAGACAGCGCACTGCGCAAAGCGGTCAATGGCTCGTCGGTCAGCGAAGGCAAACCGAATAAAAAACAGCGCCGCCAAATTCACCGTTTTTTAAGTAATTAAGCCCAGAGTTTTAAACAATTAAAGTAGGCCCGCTGGAAAATATCAGTACAATGCGGCCCATGAATACTAAAGACAACGACACACTTCAACGTTTTATCTTCGAGAGCACGGATATCCGTGGTGAAATCACCACCCTATCTTCAAGTTATCTGGATCTTTTGGCGCTGCAAAAATACCCTCCACAGGTGGCACTTTTATTTGGCGAATTCCTCGCCGCTGCAAGCCTATTGAGTTCGAGCCTCAAACACAGTGGCATGATTACTGTGCAAGCCAATGGCAATGGCCCGATAACAACCATAATGGCCGAATGTTCCCAGGACAATAAACTGCGCGGCATAGTGCGCGGGAACTTCGACAATCTGGGCGACCTCAGCACACTGCCGGAACTACTCGGCAAAGCGACACTGGCCATTACCCTTGAACCAGAGGGCAAAGAGCGCTATCAAGGCGTGGTGCCTCTGGATGAAGATAATCTCAGCAGCTGTCTCGAATTCTATTTTTACCAATCTGAACAGCTGCCGACCAAAATCAAACTGGCGTCGAACGCTGAAATTGCGACAGGGTTGTTCATACAACAGCTGCCCTCCTCCGGCGATCTCGAGAAAAGCCAAGAGGACTGGCAGCGCGTTTCGACACTATTTGAAACACTCTCCGGCGAAGAACAGCTGCGACTCTCTCATAATGACCAGTTATATCGATTATTTCATGAGCAAGAATTACTCCTATTTGATGCCAAATCAATGCAATTTTCCTGCAGCTGTTCACGCCAACGTACCGAGAATGCACTGCTCTCTCTGGGACGAAAAGAAGTCATGGAACTAAGCGAAGAGCAGGGCCTTATCATGATTCACTGCCAATTTTGCTCACAGGAATACCGTTTTACCGCAGCTGACGTAAACCAACTATTTGACCCTCCACAACCTCTGCTACACTAATTTTTAACCGCCAATGATATTCATTAATCGCACTTAGATTTGCTGTGGTTTTCTGGCATAATTGGCGCCCAATTTTTAGATCGCAAGACATACCTTGAAATCGTTCACCCTTTGGAAGAGAGGAAGAGAATGACCGACGCTGCTGTACACAGAGACCCCGGCTCCACCGAGCTTATTGAAATGGCCATTAAACGCGGGGAGGGACATCTTGCCGATACTGGCGCCTTTGTCGCCACCACTGGCCACCGCAGCGGGAGATCTCCCGCCGATCGATTTATTGTCGACGAGCCCAGCTCGACTGACGCCATAGACTGGGGTTCGGTCAACCGTCCCTTTGATGCAGCCCGCTTCGATGCTCTCTGGGAGCGTGTTTCCGAATATATCGCAGACCGCGAACGTTTCGTTTCTGAGCTACATGTGGGTCAGGACTCGGAGCACTATATTCCGGTAAAGGTCACCACCGAAACTGCCTGGCACAGTCTGTTTGCGCGCAATATGTTTATTCGCACTGACAAGTACAATCCCTCAAATAAAGCACCGTGGAAGATTCTCCATGCCGCCAATTTTGTCTGTGATCCCGAGCGTGACGGCACTAACAGCGACGGCGTAGTGCTGATCAATTTTGCCCAGCGAAAAGTTCTGTTAGCCGGTATGCGCTATGCAGGCGAAATGAAGAAAGCCATGTTCTCAGTGCAGAATTTCCTGCTTCCTGAAAAGCAAGTTATGTCTATGCACTGCGCAGCGAATGTCGGTGAAGACGGCGATACAGCGCTCTTTTTCGGCCTCTCAGGCACAGGTAAAACCACCCTCTCAGCAGACCCCGATCGCTATCTGATCGGCGACGATGAGCACGGCTGGGGCAAAGGCACAGTATTTAATATCGAAGGTGGCTGTTACGCCAAGACCATTGATCTGAGTCAGAAAAACGAACCGGTTATCTGGGACGCGATTCGCTTTGGTTCGATTGTTGAAAACGTAGTGATTTCAGATGGTCAGCGAACTGCCGACTATTCAGATACCTCTCTGAGCGAAAACGGCCGCTGTAGCTATCCTCTTGAACATGTGGAAAAGCGCTGTGTAGAGAACCAATCCGGTGAGCCGAAAAATATTATTTTCCTCACCTGTGACGTTACTGGCGTATTACCGCCAGTCTCGATGCTCAGTAAAGAAGCTGCCGCCTATCACTTTTTAAGTGGTTATACCGCGCGTGTGGGTTCAACCGAGCTGGGCGCAGAAGCGGGTATTCACCCAACTTTCTCAACCTGCTTTGGCTCACCCTTTATGCCGCGTCCTGCAAGTGTCTATGCAGAGCTGCTAATGAAGCGTATCGAAGATTTTGGCTCTAGAGTCTATCTGGTCAACACCGGCTGGACTGGTGGTGCTGGTGGCGCCAACGGCAAGGGAAGCCGATTCCCTATCCCAGTAACCCGCGCTGTAGTGACTGCGATTACCAACGGTTCTCTTGAGAACTGTGAGTCAGAGCACTTGGATCTGTTGAACCTCGAAATTCCCACCAAGATTGATGGCGTTGACAGTAAGTATCTCAACCCGCGCAATGCCTGGGATGACAAGGCTGCCTATGATCAGCAAGCAGGGACCTTAGCCAAGCTGTTTGTCGAAAACATCGTCAGCTTTGCGCCCTCGCAGGATATTATTGATGCAGGACCGCAGCTGTAATTGATAGAGCTGTAATTAAAAAGTCTATCAGCTGAAGGCTGAATACCCGCTTTGAGAGAAGCGGGTATTTTTTTGTCTGGAATTTCTATCCCTGCTGGTTATCTAGATATTGTGTGAGCGACAAACTACAGGCGTAAAAAAACCCGACTCAGCGGGTTTTTTAAACTAAAATAGATCTACCTAAAAAACTCTACTTGCTGCCTTCAAGAATATGATCCACTGCAGCCCTAACTTCGTCGTCACTGCAATCCATGCAAGTGCCGCGCATTGGCATACCGCGAATACCGTTGATAGCGTTGGTATAGACAGTCTCCAAACCCTGCTCAAGACGAGCAGACCAGGCAGCCACATCACCCATAATGGGTGCGCCAGCAACACCTGAACTGTGACATGCGATGCAGTTAACCGCATAGATGTCACCGCCAGCACGGGCTGATTCTGCACCGGCTGAAGACATGGCCACAACCTGACCCGCCATGGATACATGGCCAGCTGGCGCGATTCGTGCAGCAACTTGCTGTTCTTGATTGGCAGTCAAATTAACCGTTTTATCACCTGATCCACAGCCCCATAAAACGGCACTGGCAATAGTGATCAAAACGAGGTTCTTCAGTCGACTGCTCATGATTGTATTCATCAAAGGTCATCTCCGGTTAAAGCTTGGTTATATAGCCTGACTAAACGGCTTGGCTAGAAAGCTGGATAGCAAATTTGGGCCGCATTATAGCGCGCAATGATTAACTTCTCATTAATACGTTGAATTTTTCTCTTCGTATTCATGCACTGCATTTATTCATGTTAACTCACTAAACTAAAGGTCTTATTCCCACCGCATGACTCACCTTGGCGATCAGTATCTGGCTCTCAGCACGGGCTTTTTCAGCGCCCCGCTGTAAGATCTTCTCTATTTTAGCGGGGTCTTGCATCAATACCTCGTAGCGTTCGCGAGGACCGGTCAACTGAGTATTAACCAGCTCGAACAACTGCTTCTTGGCCTCACCCCAAGCAATGCCATTGGCAAATTGCTCACGCATAGAAGCGGTCTGCGCTTCTGTGGCAAAGGCTTTCCATATCTGGAATACCGATGAAGAGTCAGGATCTTTTGGTTCCCCTGGCTCGAGCAGATTGGTTTTAATTTTATTGATGTGCTTCTTCAGCTGCTTTTCAGTTAAAAATAGTGGAATGGTGTTGCCGTAACTTTTACTCATCTTGCGACCATCCAAACCCTGCAACACTGCGACATTGTCATCGACCACCGCCGCCGGCAGCACAAAGTGCTCGCCATAGTGGTGATTGAAGCGCTGGGCGACATCCCGGGCCATCTCCACATGCTGGATTTGATCGCGTCCGACGGGGATTTTGTGGGCATTAAACATCAAAATATCCGCAGCCATCAGTATCGGATAGCTAAACAGTCCCATATTGATACCATGGTCGGCATCTTCGCCAAGTTCTTCATTGACCTGCACAGCACCCTTATAAGCGTGAGCCCGGTTCATTAAACCCTTGGCCGTCATACAGGTCAGAAACCAGGTTAATTCAGGGATCTCGGGAATATCAGACTGACGATAAAAGGTCACTTTATCCGGGTCCAATCCCAGTGCCAGCCAAGTGGCGGCGATTTCCATGGTCGAGCGCTGCACCATTTCGGGGTCTTGGGATTTGATCAATGAGTGGTAGTCAGCCAAAAAGAAAAATGATTCAAAATCGCCGCTGCGACTGGCCTCAATCGCCGGACGAATTGCGCCCACATAGTTACCCAAATGGGGAGTTCCGGAGGTGGTAATACCGGTTAAAACACGCTGTTTACTCATATTGACTCAATGCTTTTCTAGGTTGGCAGATAATGCTGCTTATAATAATCGATCTGGGATAACACTGCAGGTAAAGGTTAAGCCTCTCCACTAACAGCCACTTGCAAGCGCCCAGGGCGATTGAAAAATTGCGTTAGCACTCGAGCCAGACGCTCGGGATCCAGAGTTCCAGTCAGTTCACGACAGGAGTGCATCGCCAACTGGGGTATTCCTACATCCAGCGTTGGAATACCTAATTTTGCGGAAGTCACTGGGCCAATGGTACTGCCACAGCCGAGATCAGTGCGCGTCACAAAAGACTGCACCGGCACATCAACCTCGGCGCATAGCTGACGAAATAGGCTCGCAGTGACACCGTTGGTGGCATAACGCTGATTGGAGTTGACCTTGATCACGGGCCCACCGTTTAACGATGGCGTATGCCCTGCCTCATGTAGAGCGGCAAAATTGGGGTGCACTGCATGGGCATTGTCACAGGAAATCAGCAGCGACCCATTGAGCACTCGCGCTTTATTACTGGCTCGCGCATCGCTGCACAGATCATTACACAGACGATCGACCACCGACTCTAAGAATGGACCGTCGGCGCCCACAGAGGAAACACTGCCGACCTCTTCATGATCATTGCAAACTAATACCGAAGTACAGGTAGTATCAGAATTAATCAACGCTTTGGTGGCGACAAAACAGCTCAGCAGATTATCCAGCCGTGCCGAGGCAAAAAATTCTTTGTTTAAGCCAACGGTTGCCGCACCCTGGACATCATAAAAACAGAGTTCGTAATCCAAGACCTTTTCCCCGTCAGTCAAAAAACGTTCAGCCAACAGCTCGCGAAAATCGGTTTTTTCATCCGCCTGCATCAGGATCGGTGGAATATCGGTCTGGGGATTAATCGTTCGATCTTTGTTGGCTTCGCGATCAAGATGAATAGCCAGACTCGGAATTACCGCGATAGCATCATTGAAATTGACCAGCTGCTGTTTTAACTGACCACTGCCGTCGCTGTAGACCAGACGTCCAGCGAGGGACAGGTCGCGATCAAACCAAGGATTGAGTAGCGCCCCGCCGTAGACTTCCACGCCGAGCTGGAAGTATTTATTGTTCAGCATCTCTGGTTGCGGTTTAACCATCAAACAGGGGCTATCGGTATGGGCGCCGGCCATCCGAATTCCACTCTCAGCCAGATCTTCGCGACCCGCCACAAAGGCGATAATCGATGAGCCATTGCGGGTGACAAAATACTTCCCGCCCTGCTCTAGCCTCCAATCTTCAGCTTCGCTCAGGGACTGAAAACCGGCCCCACGCAATAGGCTCGCGATATTCGCGACAGCATGAAAGGGGGTTGGCGAGCCATCAATAAATTCAGCCAACTGCCTATTAAAGATCTCTGTCTGGGTATCAACCACATCCATTTTCAATTCCTTGTTGTCTACGCGCTATGAAATATTTTACTTACGTCTTGTCGGCATCATGTTCAAGTCTGGCCAGCAAACTGGAGGTATCCCATCGGTTGCCGCCGATCTCCTGAACTTGCTGGTAAAAGCTATCGACTAATTGGGTCAGCGGCAAGTCACTGCCATTGGCTTTTGCCTCGTCTAGAGCAAAGGCTAAATCTTTGCGCATCCACTGCACCGCAAAGCCATGCTCATACTCATTGGCGAGCATGGTCTGGTAGCGATTTTCCATCTGCCAAGACTGCGCCGCACCTTTGGAGATCACCTCAACAACCTGTTGCGCATCAAGACCCGCGCGCTTGGCAAAGTTAAGCCCTTCGGCGAGACCCTGAACCACACCGGCAATACAAATTTGATTAACCATTTTACACAGCTGGCCACTGCCCACATCGCCCATCAGCTTAAGAGATTTCGCGTAGCTCTGAATCGCCTTACTCGCGGTATCAAAGTGGCTCTGCTGACCACCACACATCACCGTCAATTGACCGTTTTCGGCGCCTTGCTGACCGCCTGATACAGGGGCATCGACAAACCCAATATCTAATGCATTTGCTTGCTCCGCCAACTCACGCGCCAAAAGCGCTGAGGTTGTGGTGTGGTCGACCAAGATTGAACCCGGATTCATGGCGGCTAATGCGCCAGCTTCGCCAGCGACTACCGCACGCACATCGTCGTCATTGCCAAGACAGCTAAAGACAATCTCGGCACCGGCAACTGCCGCGGCCACCGTATCCGCTGATTCACCACTGTAGTCGCTCAACCAGCGCTGGCTTACGGCTTGGGTGCGGTTATAGACAACCACTGCATAGCCGCACTTACTCAGCCATCCAGCCATGGGGTAACCCATTACACCGAGCCCTAAAAATGCCACCGCCTTTTGCATCACAGCCTCCTTTAGATTATTTAAATCAACAGCTATAGCTCAGGCAAAGCTTCATATCAATAACTCAAGCAGATTGAGAATAGATCAAGCCAATAAGCACAGCGCCCAATAGCATTCGATAGATCACGAAGGGCATCATGCCGACTCGTTTAATCACTTTCAAAAACAACGCAATACAAAGATAAGCGGTGATCGCCGACAGCAATACGCCAACCAGAATAAACGTCCAGTCAACTGACTCAGTACCGACTAACTGCAGCCCTTTGTAACCACCACTCAAAAGAATTATCGGGATCGCCAGCAAAAAGGAGAAACGCGCAGCAGTCTCGCGATCAAAACCCAGCGCCAGTGCCGCAGTAATAGTAACACCCGATCTCGAGGTGCCAGGAATCAATGCTAGGGTTTGGGCAACGCCGACAAAGAGCGCGGTTCGCCAACTAAACTTATCAATACTCAGATCACCGCCCCCGCGACGATCAGCCCAGGCCAGCAATAAGCCAAAAAAGATCGTGGTGAAAGCAATCACCGCCATGGAGCGCAGATTAACTTCAATAAAATCGCCGAGAAACAGTCCGACAAATGCAGCAGGCAGCGTGGCTAGAGCAATGTACCAGGCAAGATGACTTTCCGAACTATGGCGGCGCAGAAAAATACTCGCCACCCAGGCCCGAGTGAGTGCCGCAACATCATGACGAAAATAGCCTACCACCGCGATCAGCGAGCCCACATGTACAGCCACATCAAAAGCTAAACCCTGATCCGGCCAACCGAGTACTGCAGAGGGCAATATTAGATGAGCGGAACTGGAGATCGGCAAAAACTCGGACAACCCCTGAATAATGGCCAACCAAACGGCCTGCATAATATCCATTTTTAAACGGCCCTTAGCTTAGTATGTTTTTTCCATGCGTCGGTACCGCGCAGATAGACCAGCTCAACCGAGCCGATATCCACAGCTTCATTGCGAGCCTGCTTTAACAATGCAATTTCAAGCAGATCCAGTGCATCGGGATAGAGACTCTGATAACTGTACTGCTGCAACTTAGTGGAGTTCACTAGGGCCAGTGCATCACCCACAACCACTTGCGGGCTTAGACGGCCTATAAGCTGCTCTGCGGCTTCCGCATCGAGCAATTGATCGGCGATAACTGTTTCATACTGCCCATCGCTATTGAGCTGATAGGCGCCACAGTTAAACTCGCCCATGCGCGCATCTAGCAGCGGCATCAGGACTCCTGAGTGCTGATCATTGTCTTTATATTTACGTCTATAGGTCTGAGCCATTACCTGTAGTGTCGATACTGCAATGACCGGCAGCTGTGCACCAAAAGCCAAACCCTGGGCGGTGGCAAAGCCAATCCGCAAACCGGTAAACGAACCCGGCCCAACGGTAACCGCTATCGCATTGAGCATGGCGACGGTTATGCCCGCCTCAACCAGGACAGCATCCACCATTGCCATAATCAGTCGAGTATGGGAACGAGGCTCTTCCGAATAGCGCGAAAATCTCGACTCGCCAACAGACAATGCAACCGAGCACGCAGCTGTAGAAGTCTCGATCGCCAAAATGGATGTCATTATAAGGTGCCATAACAAAAGGCTGCCACTGTACCTGAAGGCAAGATGGGAACCGGGTTTTAAACAGGCAGAAACAAAAATCCCCCACCATTAGGCGAGGGATTTTACAGGTCTCAAGACAATTGTACTATCTACAATTTTCCGACTTAAGCACCTGGCAGCGTCGATTGCAGTATTACTTAGCAGCGACTGGCGCTTGCTCTGGAGCTTTCTTAACCGCTACTTTTTTTACTGCTGGCTTTTTGGCAACTGCTTTTTTAGCGGCAGCTTTTTTAACCGCTGGCTTCTTGGCAACTGCTTTTTTAGCTACAGCTTTTTTAGCCGCAGGCTTCTTAGCGACAACTTTCTTAGCAGTGGCTTTTTTAGCCGCTGGCTT
>TARA_B110000902_G_scaffold62963_1_pt1 | contig 19893 bp, 15 predicted proteins | sample TARA_B110000902 | Tara Oceans TARA_B110000902 (sample SAMEA4398009) | marine metagenome | biome: Polar Biome; feature: [SRF] surface water layer (ENVO:00010504); material: water (ENVO:00002006), including particulate matter (ENVO:01000060) such as... | depth 5 m | reverse complement strand
TTGTCCTCTCCTCACCTCTCGTACATATTCTGTATTGTTATAAAAACTTTTTTTGGCTACGCCAATCACAGGATACCGTTCATCCAGTGTTTCGTATACATATTCACCTAAGCCTTTTTTTTCTGCACCAAGCTGTACATGGCTATCGAGTAATATACAATCTACTTTGTATCGCTTTACTTGATAGATAACCGCTAACACACACGGTAACTCGCGTTTGTAGAACTCTCCTGGCACATACTCTTCTACTTCGTCCAAGTATGCTTCTATGATCTTGCTAGGTTCCGCATCTCTCCAGTCAAAAAGCACACCGACACAGGTAGCTCCTTTATCGTGGTAGTATATGTCTATGGCTAGATTCATGCAACTATGTTTCCACTATTACCTTTTTCTGTTAAGCATATTTTGTAGATTTTCTAACTCAGCTAAGTCCTGTTTATCCGCTTGTTCAGATTCAAATACTTTTCTATTAGTTTCAAATTCAGAATACACTTCCTTTACCTTCTCTTCCATATCTTTCTTGCCTATGCTTCCTACTCCTTGAAGCATTGGCTGATCATTGGATTCCAGTATTTTGTCTACGTTCTCCTTCCAAAAGTTCATAGTTACATCTACTCTATTCTTTACTCTCAGCTCTGCCGTTTCCAAAAATATGACCACCAATCTGTTCAACGTATCTATCTCATCAGCGGTAAGGTAGTTTTTAGCTATAAAAATATCTTGTTTACGCACTACCGTCCCTTTCCAAGTATTCAAAGACATATTGGGCTGGCTAGCATCTGCTCTCTCTACTATCAGTTCTGCGGCCGTTTGCTGAGCCACAGCATAGAGTAATTTATTTTGAGTTTCAGCAAAAAACATCTGAGTAGCTTTATCTGTCTTATCATAGTCACTGCTCAGACTAAACAAGTCTCTTACCTTTTGATAAAAACGTTTTTCTGATGCTCGTATATCACGTATACGCTCTAGAAATTCGTCAAAATAATCTGGACGACCATTCTGATTTTTGAGTCTTTCATCATCCATCACAAATCCTTTTATTAGATACTCTCTAAGATTTTGATTGGCCCATCGTCTAAATTGTCTGCCACGGTTACTTCGCACCCTAAAACCAACAGCAAGAACCATTTCTAAAGAATAAAATCTAACCTCGTATTTCTTGCCATCTGTAGCAGTTGTTAAGTAATCCTTAACAACTGAATTTTCTTTTAACTCTTTATCATTCAATACATTAGCTATGTGCATACTTATGTTTGGCACAGAGGTGTCAAAAAGTAAAGAAAGCTGTGCTTGGCTCATCCATACCATCCCGTCTGTGGTATATAACTGCACGGCAGCTTTACCGTCTGTCGTGTTATAGATAATTATATTCTGCTGCTCTTCCTTCATATTACAGTGATAAGATAATGGTCAAAGATAATAGTATCAATATACGTACAAAAAGCACACCTACACAGGTAGCTCCTTTGCCATGGTAGTATATGTCTATCGCTAGGTTCAACGAGGTAATATTAGCATATATTATTTAGTCGATATAATAATAACCTATTATATCTTTCACGATACCTTCAGAGACATACACTTGTCTTAGTCTATAATGAGTATCACTTGGTGACTCAGAGTACTGAAATCCGATGTAACTATCTTGTGGACTCCATCTTATTAAGGGCTCACCTAAAATATCAAGAACCTGTGCTTCGCTCATTCCTAATCTTATCTTCAGAAACGCTAAACTCGAGTAACCCTCTGAATATTTAGTATCATGATTTGGAAAAAAACATTCTGAAATCAAACCTCTCATACCTTCTATCCTAAAGTTATTAAAGTTATTTATTGAAACTTTATTCATTACAAATACAATTCCAAATAAGGTTGCGACTATTAAAAGCCGTCTAAATATTTTCATAATAAAACCTAAAACGGACAAAAAATCATTTTGTTGTGAGAAACCATCGATAGAATCTTTGCATAGAAGTGAGCTTCATCCTATTTATCCACTTCCTTGTTTATAAAATCTAAAAGGAATAGTACTGCTAAACACCTATCTGTGCTACTTTTGGTGATTACTGCACAGACAATAATTTTACCAAAGCTAAATGGCTGAAAATCAATACAACGAAGACAGTATCCGGTCCTTAGACTGGAAAGAACACATACGACTCCGTCCCGGTATGTACATCGGTAAGCTCGGAAATGGCTCATCTGCCGAAGATGGTATCTACATCCTGATGAAGGAAGTGATAGATAACTGTATAGATGAGTTCATGATGGGTAACGGTAGACGTATCGATATCAAACTAGCAGAAAACAAGGTTTCTGTACGCGATTTTGGTCGTGGTATACCACTGGGCAAGGTGGTAGATGTAGTGAGTAAGATCAATACTGGTGCGAAGTACGATAGTAAAGTATTCCAAAAATCTGTAGGGCTAAATGGTGTAGGTACCAAGGCCGTAAATGCGTTGTCTTCCTACTTTATGGTAAAGAGTTTCCGTGAAGGAGAGAGCATGACGGCCATCTTTGAGCGTGGTGTACTCGTGAGCGAAAAACGGGAAACTACCACAGAAAAAAACGGCACGTATGTGGAGTATACTGCTGATTTAGAGATTTTCAAAACCCATAAATACATCAATGAGTACATTGATAATCAAATGTGGTTTTATGTATATCTGAATGCTGGACTTACAATCAACTTCAATGGTAACAAGTACTTTAGTAAGAACGGACTTCTAGACTTACTAGACAGAAAAACCAACGAAGAAGAAATAAAATACCCTATCATCCACCTGAAAGAGGGGGATATAGAAATGGCTATCACACATGATAATCACTACGGCGAGGACTACTACTCGTTTGTAAATGGTCAAAATACCACACAAGGAGGCACGCACGTAGCGGCTTTCAAGGAAGCACTGGTTCGTACGGTAAGAGATTTTTATGGTAAGAGTTTTGAACCTACAGATATTAGAGCTTCATTGGTTTCTGCAATCTCCGTTCGTATCCAAGAGCCTGTTTTCGAGTCTCAGACGAAAACTAAACTGGGTAGTACAGAAGTTTCTCCAGATGGGGCTTCGCTCAAAACAGAAATCAACTCCTTTGTAAAATCTCAACTGGATAATTTTCTTCATAAGAATCCAGAAGTAGCAGACGCTCTACTCCGGAAGATACAACAAAGTGAGCGTGAACGAAAGGATATGGCTGGTGTGCGTAAAATTGCACGTGACAGAGCCAAGAAAGCCAGCGTTCACAATAAGAAACTAAGAGATTGTCGTGTACACTTTACCGATGAGAAGAAAGAGAATCACTTGGATACGATGCTTTTCATTACAGAGGGAGACTCTGCCTCTGGAAGTATCACTAAGGCTCGTGATGTACAGACTCAAGCGGTATTTAGCCTTAGAGGTAAGCCGCTTAACTGCTATGGTCTAAAGAAGAAAATAGTATACGAGAATGAGGAGTTTAACCTGCTCCAACACGCTCTCAAAATAGAAGAGAGTCTAGACGATTTAAGATACAATAAAGTAGTAATAGCAACGGATGCCGATGTTGATGGTATGCACATTCGTTTGCTGATACTTACCTTCTTCCTACAGTTTTTCCCAGACTTGGTACGTAAAGGGCACGTATACATATTGGAAACTCCCCTATTTAGAGTTAGGAATAAGAAAACAACCCACTACTGCTATACTGATCAGGAACGTTTTAATGCCATAAAAGAATTGGGTAAAAGTGCTGAAATTACCCGATTTAAGGGACTTGGTGAGATATCACCAGATGAGTTTGGTGCTTTCATAGGAGAAGACATCCGCTTAGAGCCAGTATTGCTCTCAGAAGACTCTAGTATCCCAAAAATACTAGAATACTATATGGGCAAGAATACCCCAGATAGACAAGAGTTTATTATCTCTAATCTGAGATTAGAAATAGATGAAACCAGTGACGAGGAAGAAGCTGAATTGAGAGCCAAAGAGAACGAAAAAACGGAAGCTGCTTAAGAAATGGACGAGAACGAAGAGTTAGAAGATAATTTGGAGCAAAATCCAGAAGAAAAGGTCACCAAGATAGACTTAGATGATGGACAGCGTGCCGTAAAAGGCATGTACGAGGACTGGTTTTTAGATTACGCCAGTTATGTGATCTTAGAGCGTGCAGTACCGCATATCAATGACGGACTGAAGCCTGTACAACGTAGATTCCTTCACGCTATGAAGGAGTTAGACGATGGCCGATACAATAAAGTAGCCAATGTAATAGGTACTACGATGCAGTATCACCCACATGGTGACGCAGCAATAGGTGGAGCTATTATCAATATGGGGCAGAAAGACCTGCTCATAGACTGCCAGGGAAACTGGGGAGATGTACGTACTGGAGACAGTGCAGCTGCTCCCAGATACATAGAGGCTAGACTAAATAAGTTTGCCTTAGAAATCGCCTTTAATAAGCAAACTACCGAATGGCAGAAGAGTTACGATGGTCGTAAAAACGAACCGATTACGCTACCGGTAAAGTTCCCTCTCCTACTAGCTCAAGGTGTAGAAGGTATCGCTGTAGGCCTTAGTACTAAAATAATGCCGCACAATTTCATAGAGTTAGTCAAAGGCAGTATTAAGATACTAGAAGGAAAAACGCCAACTATCTATCCAGACTTCCAAACTGGAGGACAAGTAGATGTATCTGATTATCAAGACGGAAGACGTGGAGGAAAAATAAAAACACGTGCTACCATTATTGAAAAAGACAAAAACACATTAGCCATAACAGACGTACCGTATGGAACTACTACAGGCGGCTTAATAGATAGTATTCTAAAGGCCAATGATAAAGGCAAAATTAAAATAAAGAAGGTAGTAGATAATACTGCTCGACTTGTAGAAGTCGAGATCCAATTACCCAACAATATTTCTACGGATAAGACCATAGATGCATTATACGCATTTACCAATTGCGAGAGTTCTATATCTCCCAATGCGTGTGTCATTGTTAATGACAAGCCAATGTTCTTAGGTGTTTCGGACATTCTCAAAATCAATACAGACAATACCGTAGATCTGCTAAAGGCTGAGCTTGAGATAAAACGAGGAGAATTAGAAGAGAAGTGGCATTTCAGCTCACTGGAGAAGATTTTCATAGAAGAGCGTATCTATAGAGACATAGAAGAATGCGAGACGTGGGAAGCCGTTTTGGAAGCTATAGACAAAGGTCTAAAGCCACACATCAAGCATCTCAGAAGAAAAGTAACGGAAGAAGACATAACGCGTCTGACTGAAATCAAAATCAAGCGTATATCTAAGTTTGATGGTTTTAAAGCAGATGAGCTACTCCGAGGAATAGAAGACGCTCTCAAAGAGGTGAATCACCACCTAGAGAACCTTATTGAATATGCTATCGCTTACTATCAAAATCTTTTGGATAAATTCTCTAAAGGAAAAGAGCGTAAGACAGAGATTAGAGGCTTTGAAGAAATCAATACGAAAGTAGTAGCCGTAGCCAACGAGAAATTGTATGCCAACCTAGCTGAAGGTTTCGTAGGAACCGGCATAAGGAAAGAAGAGTACATCTGTGACTGTTCTGACATAGATGATGTTATCGTGTTCCGTAAGGATGGAACATACTCCGTAAGCAAAGTATCTGCTAAAGCATTCTTTGGGAAAAACATTATACATGTAGCTGTTTTTCGCAAAAACGACGAACGACTCACGTATAATGCCGTATATACGGATGGAGCCAGCAAGAAAACGATGGCCAAACGTTTCAATGTAACCAGTATTACACGAGACAAGGAGTACCATGTAACTAAGGGAACTCCAGACAGTAAACTACAGTACTTTAGTGTAAACAAGAACGGTGAGGCAGAGGTTGTAAACATATACCTGCACAGTGCTGCCAAAGCAAGGAATCGACTCTTTGACTATGACTTCTCAGACCTAGCCATAAAAGGACGAGCAAGCCAAGGAAACATGATAACCAAGCAGCCTGTACGTAAGGTTGATCTCAAAGAAAAAGGGGTATCTACCATAGGCGGAAGAGACATTTGGTATGAGCCAGGAATAGGTAGACTAAACATACACGAACGCGGTGATTACTTAGGTAATTTCCAGACGGATGATTTGATTCTAGTAGTCTTTGAGACAGGTGATTATGAGTTAACTAATCACGAGTTGACCAATCGCTATGCCAACAAGGAAATCAAGATTATAGAGAAATTTGTTCCTGAGAAGGTAGTATCTGTACTTCATTATGATGGTAATGGTAAAAACTTCTGTGTAAAGCGATTCAATATAGAAACTGCATCTACGGATAAGAAATTCTCATTCATCACCGAAGGATGGGGAAGTAAGATGGTGCTAGTAGCTACACACGCTATTCCTATCATAGAGCTTACGACCAAGTCTAAATCTGGAGAGAAGAAAACAGAGACTGTTAACCTTGTGGAATTCATAGACGTAAAAGGCTGGAAGAGCATAGGTAATAAGTTGTGTGGTAAAGAATTCGTCAAGGCAAAACTATTGCCACCACCTCCACCACCAAAAGATGAAGATGATGAGACTGGTCCACCAGAAAGTGGAGATGATACAACACCAGCAATTGAAAACACTCCTGATGTTGATACCAAGGAAACAGAAAATGCTACGGAAGCTGCTGATATTCCTGCTCCTACTAGAAAACCAATAGCCAAAAAGACAATTGCTAAAAAAGCAAAAGAGTCTGAACCTGAATTAAAAGAAATACCTGATGAAGCATTGCCAGAGCTCCCATCCAAAGAAAAGAAAGATGAGGATAAGGATTCGTTTACCAGCGGTGACCAAATAAGTTTATTATGAACCAGAAGCAAACGCCATACGCCATTTTTAGATCAATGATAATGATACACTTACTGCTATGTTTGAGTATCGCAGTATCTGTAGGTATTCTATACACGCTCACGGTACAGAGTGGCAAACAATTAGAACCCTTGGATGCATATAAAATCCTAGAACTGTTACTCCCTATTTTCGGAATAGGGTCTTTCTTTGGGGCTCGATTTGTTATCAACAAACGTTTTAAGAATATTCCACAGCAATCTTCTTTAACTGAAAAGTTAGAAGGATACAGAGCGAGTATGATTATACTTTGGGCCATGCTAGCAGGTACGGCACTTTTTGGTGCGGTAGGCTTCTCTATCTCCGGCAGACAAAACCTACTACTCTACGGACTCATGGCTGGAGTATTCGTACTGTATTTTAGACCTCTCAAGACTAAAATAGCCGAAGACCTAAACCTAGAACCAGACGAAGTAGAGCAGCTCAACCAGTAATGAATAAATCACTCCAGTTTCGAAAAAACGCCGTTTCTGTATCCATGAGACTATTTCTATTTCGCAAACTACCACTTGCCTTCTTAGCAGGCGTGAAGGTAAGAGCTTTTGATACAGAAGGAATTACAACAAGCTTACGTTTTCGTTGGATCAATCAAAATCCTTTTAGATCAATGTATTTTGCAGCCATGCACATGGCAGCAGAGTTGGCTACAGGATTGCTCCTTTTTCAATACATGAATAAGGAAACACGCTTCTCCATGTTGCTTATTAATACACAAGCAAGTTTTACGCAAAAAGCCGTTGGCAACATTTCTTTCCAATGCTTAGAAGGGGAAAATGCAGAGGCTTTTATTCAAAAAATGCTTGATTCCAAAGAAGGAGATATTATTCATCTACCCGTAAAAGCGTACAACGAAAAGGATGAAGAGATTGCTACATTCCAATACTCTTGGTCGTGTAAAAAAAAGTAACGTCCTAACACCTCATTCGTCACCTTAAAGTGGGCTAAGGAATTGCTACAAGTAGTACGTAAATAGTCAACTGTTTTGAGTGGGCGGAAGAGGCTAATTACCCATTCCTAAAGTTTTCGCTTCAGTTAAACGTTTAATTAACTCTACAGCCAACCATTACAGACCAATAGCCTCCTCCAATGGTTTACAATTACGGCACTTTTATCTTAGCTTTCCTAGATACTCTATTTACCTTTGCACAACATACATAACGTAAAAATCAATGAGCGAAAAACCCGTAAACCCCTATTTGTTTTTAGGTATTCTCGCTCTCATTTGGGGCAGTTCCTTCATACTTATGAAAGAGGGATTGAAGGTATACAGCAGCTATCAAGTTGCCGCTATGCGTATTGCATTTGCAGGTATTGCTCTACTCCCATTTGTTAAGTGGAATAAACTAAAAATCAAAGAAGGAGATTTTAAGTATTTTATCATTAGCGGTTTTTTGGGTAGTGCTATTCCTGCATTTTTATTCACCGCCGCTCAGACCAAAATATCGAGCTCGCTTGCCGGAGCCATAAACGGTCTTACGCCTCTATTTGCATTACTGGTTGGAGTATTGTTTTTAGGCTTAAAATTTAATAAATTGAAAATTTATGGCGTAGTCTTTGGATTACTTGGAGCTTTTTTTCTAATTATGAGCAAAGAGATAGACTTTGATATTCGCTATGCTCTATTGGCTGTAGGAGCCGCATTATGCTACGGTATCAATGTCAATATCATAAAACAAAAACTAGATAATTACCCTCCTCTTCTTGTTGCCGCTTTCCCTCTCGCTATGATATCCGTATTTGGAATAGGTCTACTTATTTACCTCGGCTTTGAGTTTGATACAGGAAACACACAACACCTCAAGTCTGTAGGTGCCATCGCTCTACTAGCTATTTTCGGAACGTCACTTAGTCTTGTGATGTTCAATAGGCTCATACAGCAAACGAATACCTTATTTGCAACTTCTGTCACCTACCTCATTCCGATAGTCGCATTGTTTTGGGGCTTTTTAGCAAATGAACGTATTACGCCAAGTCAAATTGGTGGTTTACTTTGTATTTTGGTTGCTATTTGGCTAATAAGAAAAGATAGATAGTCAGCAATGGATAGCAAAAACGTATTTCTTCGTATGAAATTAGAACAAGATATAACGCAACTAAATCGTTATACCTACGCGGAATATCGGGATATGATAAATACCCTTTTGGCAGAAGACAAAACTACTGGAGATAATCATAGTGAAGCTATGCTTGGCCATACAACCATGAATGTGGCTCGTATGAACAGACTGGATAAGAGAGCAACAATAAACGAAGATCTCGCAGACAAAATAAAGTCGCTACCTGCACAAACTTGGCTAGTAATAAGTGAAGCTTGGTGTGGTGACGCCGCACAAAATTTACCTTGGATAAATAAAATGGCGGAGCTTAACGAAGGTATTGAGTTAACCATTGTACTCAGAGATGAAAATAGTGAGCTAATTGATCAGTTTCTTACCAACGGAGGTAGAAGTATCCCAAAAGTTATTGCACTCTCTCCCAATAACCTTATACACCACACCTGGGGGCCGAGACCCCAATATATGCAAGAGAAATATACCCAACTGAAAGAAGAAGGACTAGACTATGCTGATATCTCCAAAACCATTCATACCATGTATGCAAAAAACAAAGGAGAAGCTTTACACCACGAATATTTGGAGCTTCTAGGGTAGTATAGTTCCAGTTACCCACAAAAAAGCTCAAAATAATCACTTGAGTATTGATAAGTTTTGAAAATAAAATTTGCCTTTACTCCTTCTTTTGGATTTTCTTTGAAGTTATTATAAATCAGCTATCTGAAATGAAATTCATTGTAAATACAAATCAACTGCTTAACAAGCTACAGAGCATAAGTGGTACTATTGTTTCTAAACCAGTAATTCCTATACTAGATCATTTTTTGTTTGATATACAAGGAAGTAAATTAACTATTACCGGTACAGATTTGGAGACTTCTATGAGCACTTCATTAGATGTGCAATCAGACGAAGATGTCCGTATTGCCGTACCGTCAAAGATGTGTATGGATACGCTAAAAGCTCTTCCAAACCAACCTGTTACATTTACAATTGCAGCAGAAAACAACTCAATTGAATTGAAATCTGAGTTTGGTAGGTACAAGCTAATAGGACAAAATGCTGATGATTTCCCTAAAGTACCAGAGACAACATCTGAAAACAGCTTTACTATGGAGGCAGGTGTCTTGAGTAGTAGTATCGCTCAAACCATATTTGCTTCAGGAAACGACGAGCTGAGGCTAAGTCTTACAGGTGTTTTTGTTCAACTACACGTTGACAATGCAGTATTTGTAGCTACAGACGCCAATAGACTAGTAAAAGTAGAACGCAATGATGTGAAGCCTGGTGTAGAAACCAACTTTATATTACCAAAGAAAGCATTAAATCTGCTCAAGGCTAACTTGCCACAGGACAATACAGCAACTAGAGTAGATTTCAACGAGAGTAATGCATTCTTCTCTTTTGGAGACGTAAGCCTTATATGTAGATTAATAGACGAACGCTATCCCGACTATAAAGCAGTAATACCTACAGAAAACCCCAATAAGCTAACGCTTAATCGTCAGGACTTTTTAAATTCTGTAAAACGTATCAGTATCTTTGGAAACAAGACTACAAATCAAATTAATGTAAAGATAACGGGAAGTGAGCTTACCATATATGCAGAAGATTTAGATCTTAGCAATGAGGCTGTGGAACGCTTAGGTTGCGATTATGCTGGTGAAGATATGGAGATTGGTTTTAATTCTAAGCTTCTTATTGAGATGCTACAGAATCTAAGTACTTCAGAGATTATCATAGAATTATCTACACCAAGCAGAGCAGGAATAATACTTCCGAGTACAAATACCGACGACGAAGATCTCCTAATGCTCATTATGCCAATGATGATAGCCAGTACTTCTTGATAAAAATTCAACAACACTAATGTCATTTGATTGTCAAATTGAATTAGCAGCCCGCTTTACTTGATAAACGGAGTTATATTCGATATGACGTAAAAGTCGAAAGCCAACTAAGGCCTCAGTACAAGGTATTGAGGCCTTTACTTTTAGATTAATCTGGTTTGAAAAACACTTATAATTTTGTAGCCCATTTTTACTCCAAGCTTTCTCGCATGGTGTACGGTAAAGATTTACTAACCATACAGGTAGAACTGATAAAAACATTGCCAAATAAAGGAAACCTTCTTATTGTTGGGGGCGGTACCGGCGATATATTACCTCATTTGTACCAGCACAGTCCGAATCTAAAAATAGACTACATAGAGGCCAGCAGCAAGATGATTGCCCTTGCCCAAAGACAAACAACAACTGGACAACAAATTAACTTCATTCATTCGGATACTATTCCAAAAACAGACTATCAATACGATGCAGTCTATTGTGCCTTCTTTTTAGACCTATTTGCTGAAGAAGAAATCCTACAATGGTTGACAAAGTTCGATTCTGTCTGTCAACCATATTATTCACTTCATATCGCTGATTTTCAACTAAATTCCTCTGTAAAATACCGTTTTTGGAGAGTTATTTTAATAAAATTATCCATTTTGTTCTTCAAAATGACAACAAATCATTCTACCTGGAAATTAGAAGACCTATTCAATGTTATTGCAAAAAACAATTACAAAACAATTCATACCAGACATCTAAAAGATAATTTCCTACGTCTACACGTTTTTGAAAGATTGTAGATACTAATAGGAACACCCATCGAGTTATATACTAACGAAAGGAGGAACCCAATTATGCAATTTATCAAAACAAGTTTAACCATTATACTCATAGCTATCGTAGCCAATAGTAATGCAGGTTCGGCTCTAACTACGCTCGTAGATTTTTACGGTCACAACGTTCGTATTACATTTGATAAGCAACTAAGCCACTTGCAATTCTATACATACGACCAGCGAGAAATAGACGTAAAATTAGGCTACTACAGAAATGCTAACCTCACAGCGTCTGCCTACAGTCTTAGAAAAAACATACTGTATTATCGATTGGATGGTGCGGCAACTACCATTCTGGCAGATAAGTACGCTACTCAAATCACAAAATCCAAAAACAGTAATCAGCAGGTATTTGTGAAATACCTTATGATGAAAGAACTGGGATTTGACGTCATCCTTACTAAAACCGGTACGAAACTAAACTGCCTAGGAAATCTTTCATTTACGCCGGGCAGGTATATATTTATACGCTATAATGGAAAAAACTACAAGGATCTTGATTTCAAAAACCGTAAGAACTACGGAAAGCATCTTATCTACAGAGATGCTAAACGTACGATAAAACGCATACAGCGAAATACCCGCAGTGTGCCAGCAATAAATGCTAGGCAAAGCAGTAAACGTATCCAATTTACATTTGGTAAAGAGAAGCATACAATTACGGCACAGAGCAATCAGTCCGTTACCGAATTTTTGGGAGACCTACCTCTTTTTGAAGTAGGTAGAGAATTCACACAAATACAAATGAGTAATGCCATGGACTCAACCTTAATGAAGTATCTACGAGCTGAAATCTATGATAAAGAAGTGCAGGAGCAAGTACGTTTTTTACTTGCATTTGTTCAACAGGTTGTGCCGTATGGCAGTGATTACGACAAGTACGGTGAAGAACGTTTTTACTATCCTGAGGAAACCATTATGGCGAGCTCTGCAGATTGTGAGGACAAGGCTATGCTCCTAGCTTACCTCTGTAGAGATATCCTACATCTCAATACGGTAGCTCTGTATTTTCAAAAAGATGAGCACCTTAGCCTTGGAATAGAAATACCAAACTACGATCCACATGGAAGCTTCGGTTATAAAGGAAAACGGTATGTGAGTTGTGAGCCTACGGCCAATTATCCAAGACTTACGCAGTCTCAGTTTAAACTGGAACGTATAGATCAAGTTATTGAGCTTTAGTGCACGAGGCACCTACACTATTTAGCGTCACAGTAGGAACTGCTTTCTATTTCTCACAGAAGACTATTGGGCACCATCCTATTCGTATTAACACATAGAATACTAACCACACAATAGGTTAAAGGCTGAAACTAGTAGCCGAAAAGTTGCTCGAGTGTTAGCTCTTTTACATTCCCGTATTTAGATAAGTACTCCAGATCTACCTGATCTCTATTGCCTAAAACGATGTACGTAAAATCTCCTTTAATACGCGTGGTATGAAACTTTGCCACATCCTCTATAGTGAGGTCTTTTAAATTTTCACGCATCATGATACGACTGTCTTCTTCCATCCCCAGTTTCAATGCCTGATCATAACTGAAAAGAATGGAAGATTTTAGAATTCTACTCGTTTCTAAAGATTGCTGAATTGAATTTTTACCATTTTGGAATGTTTTTTCATCCATTGGCAAATCTCCGAGCAATACATTCATACCCTCTATAGCCTCACTCATTTTATCTGCTTGTGTTCCTACATAAGCCAGAACAGTATTATTCTCTCCTAGCTTACCCGCACCAGAATAAAAACTGTATGTACTGTATGCCAATGCTTTTGCTTCTCTTATTTCTTGGAATACAATACTGCTCATTCCACCACCAAAATACTCATTGAACATAGATATCTGTGCCCCTTCCTCTATATTGTATTCCGTTGATTTTTTGAGCCACATTATCTCAGACTGCACCATATCATAATGAGCAAAGAAAACATCATCTCCTCCTCTATCAAGCATAGTGTACTTACGTAGTTCTGGTGTAGGCAAAAATTCCTTAGGAATCTTGTGAGCCTTAGTAAGCTTAGTTTTAAGGCTGTTGAGTGACAAAGGGCCGTTGTACCAAATCTTGTGCTTGTAGCTGGTCAAGTTGTGTATATACTGAACAAGCTCGTTACCACTTATACTGGTTAGCTCATTTTTCTGAAGTAGATCTGTATTCGGATTTAGTTCCCCATACAGAGCATACTGACGCAGTCTACCCATTATTGCACGTTTATTGGTTTTGGCATCTTCGCGTCCTTTAAGCTTCTGAGTTATCATTTGGCTTAGTTTTTCGTTATCTGGCATTGCGTTAGACAGCAGGTGCTCAAAAAGATTTACTGCAGCATCATAATTGCTCGCCAGTCCGTTTAAATAAACGTAACTCTGCTCTGCCCCTGTACTCACTCCAAAATCACAAGCAAGCTTATAGAACTCTGTGCTTATTTCGTCCGCTGTATACTTATCTGTACCTAAAAACTCTAAGTATTCTACTGCTAAGGCAAGCTTCTTGTCGTGACGAGATCCAAGATCTAGCACGTAGTACAAACTAAACAATTGCTTATCACCATTGACTACTCTCCATATTGGGACAGTATTTTCTAGTTTATCAAACTCAAGTTCTTTTTTATAATCCAATGCCTGTGGAGTTATACTTTTTGTTTCTCGACCCAAGATTTCTTCTACCATTGGAGAAGCCTTTCCTCTATTGACTTCTACCTTCGTTATTTCTGGCTTGTCAATTTTTGTTCTTTCTGCTTGTTCTCCTTTACGCTTGTAGACAACAATATGGCCATCCGTGTAGTATTTCTTTGCAAAATTTATTACGTCCTCTTTGCTGTAGGTAAGCATATGGTCTAAGCCTGCCAGTTCTTTCTCCCACCTATTATTCATCACAAATGCATCCATCAGTGAATATGCCGTTCCTTGATAAGACTCATATTGACGAATATTATCTACTTTTTGATTGAGCACTATACTCTTTACAAGCTCCATATCAAATTCACCTGCTTTCAATTTATCGAGCTGTACATAAAACAGTTTTTCTAATTCCTCTAAGCTTTGTCCTTCGTTTGGAGTTCCGGAAAAATAATGCAAGCCTCTCTCCTTCAATAGACTAGGAGAGCAATATGCTTGTATACATTTTTGAGCTTTCACCATATTGAGATCAATTAGTCCTGCACTAGAATTGGCTAATATCAGATCCACCAGATTTACCAAATTGGCCTCATCACTAAGAGCGTCTGGCACTCTATAACCCATTGTGAGTGATTCTTGACTTGGTCCTACTACTTCTATTCTCTGTGTAATTTTGAGCGGTTCTTCATCTTCAAAAACTATTTTAGGAACCTCTTTGGCCTGCATATAGCTAAACTTCTTTTTTACATTCTCAAATGTATTTGCCAAGTCTATGTCACCCACCATAATTACAGCCATGTTATTGGGCACATAGAATGTATTGTAGTAATTTCTTATTCTCACTAAACTTGGGTTTTTCAAGTGTTCTATTGTGCCTATGGTTGTTTGTCTACCATAGTTGTGATTTGGGAAGGAAGCCTCAAATAGCTTTTCATATACTTGCCTTCCATCATCATCCAATCCTCTATTTTTCTCTTCGTATACGGCCTCTAACTCGGTATGAAAAAGACGCAAAATCGGATTACGAAAACGTTCCGATTCTATGTCTAACCATGTACTCACTTGATTGCTTGGTATATCATTTACATATACAGTACGTTCAAAACTTGTAAATGCGTTAGTTCCTTGTGCTCCTATGCCTTGTAGCATCTTATCATACTCATTGGCAATCGCAAATTTTGCAGCTTCTCCACTCACACGATCAATCTCAGCATATATTTCCTTACGCTTGGCGTCATCTTTTGTGCTATTGTATTGCTCATAGAGCTTATCTACTTTATCAAGCAAGACACTTTCTTTTTCAAAATCTAAGCTGCCGTACTTATCAGTACCCTTGAATAGCATATGTTCGAGGTAGTGAGCCAAACCTGTATTCTCTGCAGGATCACTACTACTGCCCGCTTTTGTTGCTATGAGTGTTTGTACACGTGGTTTGGCACTGTTTTGGGCAAGTATCACCGTAAGTCCGTTCTCCAATGTATACCACCTAGAGTTAGTAGGATCGTTTGTGTAACTGGTGTACGAGTTTCCGTTCTTATCTACTTTACTTTCAGGGTTTTGAGCAAAAATAGATAATGATGCAAATGCCAAAATGGCAACAATATTGATTCTAAGGTTCATGATTAATTAAAAGACGCAAGATAAGGAACGTAAGCCGTATTTACATATCTGTCTATAGATTGTATCCTTTGTTTATCGAGAGTCTAAATCACTAAGTCACTTGTGCTTTGTAGACCAAATTGTAAAATCAGACCATTAAAATCTTACTTTTGCACTAAGTTAAAGCTATGTCAGAATACAAACTAATAATGCCCAAGATGGGCGAAAGTATTGCAGAAGCCACCATCATTACTTGGTTAAAGAATGAAGGAGAGGCAATAGAGATAGACGAAGCAGTACTAGAAATAGCTACTGATAAGGTAGATAGTGAAGTTCCTAGCATGGAAGCTGGGGTTCTTACAAAAAAATTATTCAACGAGGGCGATGTCGTAAAGGTAGGTGAGCCAATAGCCATTATATCTACAGCGGCAGGAGCTTCTGCTGCCCCAACAGTAGAAGAGAAACCAGCTGAAGTTGCAAAACCCGCAGTACAAGCCATAGAAAATACGGTAGCAGCAGCTCAAGAGGTCACTACTCCAGCTATAAGCAATGGGAATGCCAATAGATTCTATTCTCCCCTTGTTATGAATATAGCCCGCACAGAGGGAATCTCAATGCAGCAGCTAGAAACCATACCCGGTACTGGAAAAGAAGGCAGAGTTACCAAGAAAGACATACTCACGTTTGTTAACAATGGAGGAGCATCAGCTCCCGTAGCAACAAATACTGCACCAGAAGCCCACGTGACTACTCCTACACCAAGTACTCCGGCACCAGTAGCTAAGCCTGCTCCTGCTATTAACTTAAATCCCGGCGATGAAATAATAGAGATGGATCGTATGCGTAAACTTATTGCAGACCATATGGTAATGAGTAAGCACACCTCTCCGCACGTCACTTCATTTGTAGAAGCAGACGTTACCAATCTGGTGAATTGGAGAAATAAAATAAAAGGCGGATTCAAAGTGAGAGAAGGAGAAAATTTTACGTTCACTCCTATTTTCATAGAAGCAATAACCAAAGCCATTAAAGATTTCCCATTAATAAATATCTCTGTAAGTGGTGATACTATAATCAAGCACAAGAACATCAATATTGGCATGGCAGCAGCACTACCGAGTGGAAACTTGATAGTACCCGTTATCAAAAATGCTGATTTCATGAACCTTACAGGTTTAGCCAAAACAGTGAATGATTTAGCGAACAGAGCTAGAAACAACAAACTAAAACCAGACGAAATACAAGGTGGCACGTACACGGTGACCAACGTAGGCACCTTTGGTAACGTTTTGGGTACTCCCATCATTAATCAACCGCAAGTGGCTATTATGGCAATGGGTGCTATCGTGAAGAAACCCGCCGTGATAGAGACAGAGCATGGAGACCTTATAGGTATTAGACACAAGATGTTCTTATCTCACTCTTACGACCATAGAGTTGTAGACGGAGCCTTAGGCGGTATGTTTGTGCGTAGAGTAGCAGATTACTTAGAGCAGTGGGACGAGGATAGAGAAGTATAGACAAGTACCTTTCTAAATCTGTTCAAATAACCAATAATATAAATACATCAGCATGAAATCAGTAATACTCATCCCTTGTAGATTAGAATCTACCCGTTTCCCAAATAAACCACTAGCCAGCATTCTAGGCAAGCCAATGATACAATGGGTGTATGAAGCGGCAGAAAAAAGTGATGCTACAGATGTTTTTGTAATTACGGATAGTCAAGAAATTATCAATGCTGTAGAAGGTTTCGATGGTTCTGCCATTCTCACTTCAGACGAACCACAAAACGGAACAGAACGATGTGAAGAAGCTATGGAGATACTTACTTCGGACGGTACAGATTACGATGTAATCATTAATGTACAGGGAGACGAACCACTTATCTCGGCAGAAGATATAAATAGAATGCTCGATCTATTTGAAGAAGAAGATGTGGATGTTCTTACATTCATACAACCTATCAATAATGAGGCAGATTACAAAAACCCCAATATTGTAAAAGCAGTGCCTACCTCTTTCGATGAAGGATTCTGCGACATTTGCTATTTCAGTAGAAGCCCTATTCCACATATGGATGAGTTTAGACCAGAAGTAGCATTCAAACACATTGGTATCTATGGGTTTACCGCTACAGCTTTTGAAGAGACAAAAAGCCTAGATCCTTCTTTGCTCGAAGAAGTAGAAAGACTAGAGCAATTGCGTTGGGTTCAAAACCATATTGTTATTTCAGCAATGGTCACAGAAAATATATTATTGGGCGTAGATACACCTGAAGATTTAGTAGCTGTTGAAAACATATTGAAATCCAAAAAATAGGGTTGCACATTTTGTAGCCTACTTTCACTTACTTTTGATGACCGTACACAAACGGAGAGCTTTTTGCTAAATCATAGCAGCTTTTTTCCTTTTTTGGACACTAAAAAACTTATCATTTATGGACACAAAATACGTATTCGTCACCGGCGGAGTTGCATCTTCGTTGGGAAAAGGAATCATTTCGGCCTCCTTAGCTAAGCTGCTTCAAAAAAGAGGTTATAGGGTCACTATTCAAAAATTTGATCCATACCTTAACGTAGATCCGGGTACTATGAATCCGTATGAACACGGAGAATGCTACGTAACAGATGATGGAGCAGAAACAGATTTAGACTTAGGACATTACGAACGTTTTCTAAATGTCCCTACTTCACAAGCGAATAATGTAACAACTGGTCGCGTATACCAAACTGTTATAGACAATGAGCGTGAAGGAAAGTACTTAGGCAAAACGGTTCAAATTATTCCGCACGTCACTGATGAAATTCAACGAAGAATGAAAATTCTGGGAGACAGTGGAGACTATGATATAGTAATAACGGAACTTGGAGGTACTGTGGGCGATATAGAATCTTTACCCTACGTAGAATCTGTACGTCAATTGAAAAGAAAGCTTGGTAGCGATGACTGTGCCGTGATTCACCTTACTCTAGTGCCTTACTTAGCCGCAGCAGGTGAGCTCAAAACAAAGCCAACTCAACACTCCGTACAAAAACTCTTGGAAGCAGGAGTTCAGCCAGATGTTTTAGTCTGCAGAACAGAACGTAAATTAAGCAAAGAGGTCAGAAGCAAAATAGCTCTTTTTTGTAATGTAAATCATAATGCGGTAATAGAAAGTATAGACGTAGAAACCATCTACGATGTACCGCTTATGATGGAAAAGGAGAAGTTGGACAAAGTTATTTTAGCAAAGTTAAGACTACCAACAAGTACAGAAGCAGACCTGTCGAGTTGGAAAGACTTCCTTTTCAAACTCAAACATCCTAAAAACGAAGTAAATATAGCCCTTGTTGGAAAGTATGTAGAGCTACCAGATGCCTACAAATCTATAATCGAGGCATTCATTCATGCTGGTGCCGTAAATGAGTGTAAGGTCAACTTGCGTCTTTTACCATCAGAAAATGTCAATGTAGACAATGTAGCAGACCGACTCAAAGATATGGATGGTGTACTCGTTGCCCCTGGTTTTGGGGACAGAGGAATTGAAGGGAAAATTAATACCATTCAATATTTGAGGGAAAACAACATACCGTTCTTTGGCATATGCTTGGGAATGCAATGTGCTGTTATAGAATACGCACGTAATGTACTTGGTATTAAAAATGCTCACAGCAGTGAAATGACCAAAACTAAGGACCCTGTAATAGACCTTATGAATAGTCAAAAAGGGATAAGTAAAAAAGGCGGAACAATGAGACTTGGAGCGTATAAGTGTAAGCTTGAAAAAGGATCTAAATCCTTTACCGCCTATGGGAAAGCTCAAATTTCCGAAAGACATAGACACCGTTATGAGTTTAACAACAAGTACCTGAAAGACTTTGAAAAAAGTGGTATGAAGGCAACAGGTATGAATCCTGACAATGGCCTAGTAGAGGTCGTAGAAATACCTACACACCCTTGGTTTGTTGGCGTTCAATACCACCCTGAGCTAAAAAGTACCGTAGATACACCACACCCACTTTTTGTTCGCTTTGTAAAAGCAGCTTTGGAAAACAAAAAATAGCCTTTATACGTGACATGACGAACAAATTACATGTAGGTACATATAATTT
>TARA_B110000902_G_scaffold44957_1_pt1 | contig 19985 bp, 15 predicted proteins | sample TARA_B110000902 | Tara Oceans TARA_B110000902 (sample SAMEA4398009) | marine metagenome | biome: Polar Biome; feature: [SRF] surface water layer (ENVO:00010504); material: water (ENVO:00002006), including particulate matter (ENVO:01000060) such as... | depth 5 m | reverse complement strand
GTAATTGGCATAATGGGACCAAACGGCAGTGGAAAAAGCACGCTACTAAAATCTATAATGGGCGTAGTAGAACCTACCAGTGGATTTACCAAAGTATATGACCAAGAACTGGGTAACGTAAGAGATAGAGTAAGCTATGTGCCTCAACGGCAAGATATAGACTGGGATTTTCCAGCAAGTGTATGGGACATCGTTTCTATGGGAAGATTTCAAAAAAGAGGACTTTTCAAAAAACTAACTGCCGAAGACAAAGACATAATCACAGAAAGCCTAGAAAAAGTAAACATGCTAGGCTTTTCCAAAAGACAAATAAGCCAACTAAGTGGCGGTCAACAACAACGGGTATTTTTGGCTCGTGCCATTGCACAGCAAGGCGATTTATTTCTAATGGATGAGCCATTTGCAGGAGTGGATATTGCCACAGAAGAAATGATTGTTTCTCTGCTCAAAGAGATGAAAAATGCAGGAAAAACACTGGTAATCGTTCATCATGATCTACATACCGCTCAGTCTTACTTTGATCACTTGGTATTGCTTAATACACGGCTTGTAGCTAGCGGGCCAACCAAGGATGTATTTACAGACCAAATACTAACTGACACCTATGGAGGTAAGCTAACTACCATAGCCAAAATAAGTCAGGAATTGGAAAATAAAGAATTTCCCATTCGTTCTAAATAAGTATGGGCGTATGGGAACATATCACCACTTTTTTTAGTGCAGAGAACTATACACTGTTTGTAGTAAGTATTGGCTCTGGCATTCTTTGTTTGGCTGCTGGGGTGGTAGGTACATTTACTTATTTGCGAAAGAGAGCTTTGGTTGGCGACGTAATATCTCACTCTGTACTACCAGGGATAGCCATAGCATTCATGCTTACGGGCATTAAGAATCCCATATATTTTCTTCTAGGAGCTATAGTATCTGGGCTCATAAGCATATGGATAGTAGACTACGTACAAGCTAAATCTAAGCTCAAACTGGACACCATTCTAGCACTTACGCTTAGTGTATTCTTTGGAGTAGGTGTTGTTTTGCTAACAAAAATACAGCATGGTGGCAATGCCGCTCAAAGTGGTTTAGATAGCTTTTTATTCGGCAAAGCCGCAAGCATGAACCTGTTAGATGTGAAATTATTTTCAGTCATTGCTATTATTAACGTGGCGTGTATTGCTATGTTTTTAAGAAGTTTTAGCCTGATTAGCTTTGACGAGAGCTATGCAAAAGGGATTGGTTTTAATGTAAAATTTTTAAAGGGTTTTTTGGCATTGCTCACGGTTATGACGGTAGCTATAGGCGTGCAAGCCGTAGGTGTCGTACTTATGGCGGCCTTACTCATAACCCCTGCAGCAGGTGCACGGTACCTTACCAATTCTATACCACGAATGCTCCTATTCTCAGGTAGTTTTGGTTTTGCCAGTGGACTCATAGGAGTATCAATTAGCTATAGTGGAACAGGCATGCCCACCGGTCCTTGGATTGTAATAGTACTATCTGCATTTGCTTTAGTTGCCATTCTCTTTGGAAAGAAACGCGGTGTATTTGCACGTATGCGAGTACGGAAAAATAACCACATAAAAATAAACAATGAAAATGTCTTAAAGGACATCTACAAGGTTGGTGCACAAGGCACTAAAACAATAACTATTGCCGAGCTAATTAAGAAAGAAAAATACCCGCCTAAATTGCTAATTACTACACTTAAGCGGCTCGAAAAAATAGACCTTGTGGGCTTGGTAAGGGGAATGATCATATTAAGTGACAAGGGCAGATTGGCTGCAAGAGAAGTCATCCGTAAGCACCGCTTGTGGGAGATATATTTGAGCAAGTATTTTCAGCTAGATGCAGATCACTTGCATGATGACGCCGAGGGGATAGAACATGTCATTACACCCGAAATAGAAATAGAGCTAATTAAACTCCTTGAGCGTCCGGAGAAAGATCCACACCAAAGCGAAGTACCCTACTAATGAATGATTTTTATATCATATTCACGGCAAGCTTAGTGGCTATCAATTGTGCCCTAATGGGCAGTTTCTTGGTAATGCGGAGAATGGTAATGATTGGGGATGCCATTAGTCATGCGGTATTACCCGGCATTTTCATAGCCTATTATGTAAGTGGGTCTACAGCCAGCATACCCATACTCATTGGAGCTGCTCTAAGTGGAATACTTGCAACCCTGATGATAGAGTGGCTTACAGCAAAAGCTCGTCTGCAAAGCGATGCTGCTATCGGTATATCCTACACGTTACTCTTTGCCATTGGCGTGGTGCTAATATCCAAATTTGGTGCTAATGCAGATTTAGACCAACAATGCGTTCTCTACGGAGAGATTGAATACGTCTCCTTATGGTTGCAGCCGATTATAGGTGGGTTATACCTCCCTCAACAAGCCATTATTTTAGCCATGGTGTGTGTTGTTCTAATTATCGCAATAACGATTGGCTACAGAGGCCTTTTTCTAACTACTTTCGACCCTAACTTTGCTATATCTACAGGCGTTGCCGTTACTTTTTGGCATTACTTTCTGATGAGCGGAGTATCGCTAACTACAGTAGTCAGTTTTGAGTCTGTTGGGGCTATTCTAGTTATTGCATTTCTATCTGGACCACCTGCTATTGCCTATCTCTTAACAGAGAACTTTAAGAAAATGCTTGTTTTGGCCTGCTTGACAGGTATAGCCTGCTCCGCTGGAGGATATTATGCTGCCAAATGGCTCAATGTGAGCGTAGCTGGGAGTATATCAACGGTCATCGGGATAGTCTTTCTAATTGTTTTTGTGATTACATCCGTACGAAAAAGTAAGTTAGATGTAATATCTTCCTAAAAAAAGTGTCATTGCTGAACTTCTGTTCATAGAGTCGTGTTGTATCTGCTTATAATTGTAGAGCATTTTAATACATTGTTATTCATTCGCAAGCATATCATCCTCTTGGTATTGGTTCTATTTGTAGCTAATACATTACGGGCTCAAGATAGTTCTAGTCTTTTTACGCTCGAGGCTCAAGACTGGACTATAGCAAATGCACAAAACCTGGAAGAGGCCCTAATACTCCTGCCTGGTATGCATCACTACGTCCAAAATAACAGTAGTCAAACTAGCTTTGGGACACTTTCTATGGGGCAAATAGCCATTTTTAAAAATGACATACCATTAGCCCTAGACCAAAACGTTGGTTTTAATCTAAGAGCCGTACCCCTATGGGATATAGAACGAATAGAGGTACACGTAGCGTCCGTGAATAATCTTGTAAAGAATAGTAGTACGCTCGTAATAAAACTATATACCCCTGCCTACAAAAAGCAAAGTATATGGGGATCTACGCAGCTGGTCACTAGTTCTGCAAACGACTTAAGCACCGGAATAGAAGTGGGTGCTAGCAACATCAGACACAATATCAATATTGGGGTCAACAGAACATTTCAGGGTGCTTTGTGTGAAACAGAAGGAGTACGAGGCACCTTATTAGGAGCAGAAGAAAGGCTAGACCTAAACCTCCGGTACCGCTACAATATAGTTGGTTCTGTAGTACTCGATGTACACAGTGACAATTCTTTGCTCGAGTCTCGCAGTAAAGGTCGTGTAATACCCAATACTACACGAGCAAGAGATCTCAATTCCAGTTTCAGCAATCACTCCATAAGCAGTTCACTCTTTGCCCCAATTTCTAAGAATCATAGTATTCGATTATCAGGCAAGGTACACCGTTTCAATAATGAACACAAATTAATAGACAAAGACCTCAATAATGGCGAAACACAAGAAAACACCTCCATCGAAAAAGAACTAAGTACGGGTTATGACTATGGCTACATGAGGCTAGAACTGTCATCCAATGATAAGCGTTTAAACTATAGTTCAGGTATAGAACTATCCAATACTAGAGACAATACTTTCAGCAATATTAATGCAGTAGCTACAGAGTACTCAGATTACTCCGCATTTGCCAATTTTCAATACCAACGAAAGAATACCATGCTTCTAAAAGGTGGGGCAAAACTACTGACAAATAGCCTTAGCGGTTCACATTTTATGCCTTACGGCAGCGTGGCATTTGCTCCCAGCAAAGTAGTACAATTTACCGGGAGCTATATACGTTCTCTATCCTACCCACGTTTCAGTTCTATATTTTATGATGCAGACATGAATCATGGGATAGCGGGCAATATCCAGCTAAATCCTCTAATACAAAACACTGTTGGTGTCAACCTAAAACTTGGCAAGAACAGTTTACAAGCCCAATCTGGCCTACTTTATGTACAAAGCAACAATATAGTGCGAGTTTCTAAAAACGCTACATTTGAGAATATTGGGAATAGCAGCACAACTACATTATATGCAGTAGTAAAATACAAAGACGACATTTGGGATATACGTCCACACATGGTTTTACACAGCAATAATTTTGTGAAAGACAGCTTGGGATTATCATTTTTACATCCACAAATCGGCATTACGGCTAAAGCCAAAATTCCAAAGCTTGGCACGACACTTGGCTTACTTTTCAGACACAGTGGAGCCAATACAGTCTTAACAAGAAATGCTGACGTGATTTATCAAACGGATATTAAAGCCATAGGAAGAGTCTCTCTCTACATTAGTCAACCGTTGTTTCACGACAAACTCCAGATTGCATTTGGTGTTAATAATCTGAGTAATGAGATTTTAGTAGAAAGGAATAGATACAGATTAGAACAACTTAGTAGTATATTGCAAGAAAGTACCTCAGTAGTCGCTGCCAGAAATAGAGCGTTCACTATACGTATAAACTACCATCTGTGAGAATATATATCTTCTGCATATCGACACTTATCCTGCTCAGTTCTTGTTTTGAACCGGATGAAGTCCTACCTCTCGTGCCGAATGAGATGGTGACTATTGAGACAGATCTATCCCAAAGACAGGCAACATTTGTAGATCTACAAGATATCAATCCAAGCACAAATTCAGTGTTCAAAGATTGGCAATTGAAGTTTCAAAACGATGCGAACGGCTGGGCCATATACCTAAATACACTTAGTAAAGTAACCGTGTACAATACGCGAACCACAAGCTACGATAGTATTACCGCATCCTTCTCTCTTGAGGATATCTCTTGGCACCTAGACATACCCACCAGCTCTGGTGCATATCCAGCAATTGGCATGTGGGGAGATTTCTCATTTTCAGCACCCCAATCTTACAAAGATGTGTACCTTGTACAATGGATTCACAATGGCGTTACCGAAGTATACAAGCTCCAAATATTAGATGCCCTCGAGGGGGCGTATCAGATAAAATACGGCAGTCTTGACGGGCAGTACACAAACACTGTATGGATAGAAAAAAATACAAATCGCCAGCACAGTTACTTCTCACTTGCAGAAAACAAGATCTTGCCAAATGCAGAGCCACCAAGAGATGAATGGACGATCTGCTTTACTTATTTAACAGATTCTATCACAAAACACATGAACTCTCCGTATATCCCTACAGTCAACAAAGACTATGGTATCTACCAAGGATTGATAATAAACAGAGTTACAAGCTCCATCTATATAGATACCATTAGACATCTCGACGAAATAAATTACTTCAACTCCAAAAGCTTGCCTTACGATGAAATAGATGAGCTATATAATATTTTTAGTAAGTGGGATATACTTACAGAGAGCCTAGTTGTAGATGAGAAAGTAATAGTCATAGTAAAAAATAGAGCTAATCTTTTTGCAATAAAACCTATTGCCCTTGAGCGAACACCGATTAGTAGTTTTATACTACGCTTGGAGGTAAAGAAACTCTAGTCCCAAGTTAATGTGGCCCCTGAAAAGGTGCCAGAACTCATCAACAATACATTTGCTCCCGCAACATACTTCTTACGCACCACCTTTTCCAGCAAATTTTTATCTGTAATTACATCTACATTTCCAAAACACTCAGCAACATATTCAGCACTCAGTACAGGCATTTTTTTATGCTCAAAAACGCCTTCACTAAAAAATACAATAGCCTTGTCTGCTGGGTTCATGCTGTCTTTATAGAGTGGCAAAAAATCCTTGGTAAGGCTACTAAAAGTGTGCAATTCAAATACGGCCAATAAATCTCCTTCATAGGTCTCTTTGATAGCAGCAGTTGTAGCTTTGAGTTTGCTCGGCGAATGTGCAAAATCTCTATAAACTACTTGTTTGCTATTTTCTGCAATTTTCTCCATTCTGCGACCCGCTCCGCTAAAGTCTGCCGCAGCAGTATAGAATTCATCATGGCTAATCCCTATTTCGCTACACACCAACTCAGCGGCTCGCAGATTCTCCAAATTGTGCTTGCCAACTATGCTAAGAGTATATTGAGCTCCCTCAAGTGTTAATCGTGTGCCAGACTTGTCAGAAAAATACGTAGGTGTGTCGTATTGCTCATTGGCTACTTCTGTGTTTTTACTCAGCTCCGCTAGAGTCTCGTCACCTGCATACCAGAAGTATTTAGTGTCGTCCGTGTGTGTTTCTATAAAGGCTTTGAACGTATCTACATACAACTCCCAAGTAGGAAATACATTGATATGATCGTAGGCAATACCTGTAATAATAGACACGTGTGGTTGGTACCATAAGAACTTAGACCGCAGGTCCAGTGGTGACGTCAAGTATTCATCTCCTTCTATTATTATCAACGGAGCGTCAGATAATTTCACAGACAAGTCAAAACCTTCAATAGAGCTTCCTACCACATAGTCAAAATCACGATTCAGTTTACTCAATACATGCATTATCATAGCAGTAGTCGTAGTTTTACCATGGCTCCCCGCTACTACTATTCGTTTCTTTTCCTTGGCCTCTAGTGCAATAAATTCAGGAAACGATAGAATAGATAAACCAAGCTCTTGTGCCTTTATGAGCTCTGGATTATTGGCACGTGCGTGCATCCCTAATATAATGAAGTCAATGTCTGCAGTAATACTATCTGCATCCCAACCTATGGTCTGAGGGTACAATCCTGCTTTCTCAAGATTCGCTTTCGCCGGATCATAGATAGCATCATCGCTACCCGTTACGCTATATTTCCTATTGCTCAGGGCTATTGCTAAATTATGCATTATAGCTCCACCTATGGCTATCACGTGTATCCGTTTCATTGTTTCGTTCATATACCTTTACAAAAATACAGTTGTGTACAGGGGATATACCGCTTAGAAATACCCAACCCGACATATCTGTCTTTTTTTGATTACAAAAAGGACCACAAAACGAGTGAAATTACAATCCTTAGACTGTGTCCTTTAGATTGCACATACTTTTACATGATTCTAAAATACCTTAATTTGCACTACCACATGTTATCAGCAATACTACCCATATACAATGAGGAACAAGGAATAGAGGCATTCGCTGCAACTCTAATTTTTGAACTAAAGAAGTGTACCACATCATTCGAACTTATATTCGTAAATGATGGAAGTACAGACAATTCATTGGAAATAATAAAGAAAATATGCCAATCTACGGTAGAGGCAAAATACATTAATCTTAGCAGAAATTTTGGTCACCAAGTAGCGGTATCTGCTGGAATAGACTATGCACAAGGAGACTGTGTGTTGCTCATAGACAGCGACGGGCAAGACCCGCCAGAAGCTGTGGCATCTATGCTAGCCAAAATGCAGGAAGGTTATGATGTGGTGTACGCCAAACGGGCCAAACGAGCAGATGAATCTTTTCTCAAAAAGGCTACAGCAAAAGCCTTTTATCATATTCTAAATAAAATAACCAGCATAGAAATCCCTGTAGATACTGGCGATTTTAGAGTAATGAACCGAAAAGTCGTAGATGCCCTAAAAAGAATGCCAGAGAAGCAACGCTACCTCAGAGGGCAGATAGCTTGGCTAGGTTTTAAGCAAACCTATATTACCTACGAGCGAAAAGGACGGAATGCGGGAGAAACAGGCTATACGTATCGTAAGATGATCCATTTAGCTCTTGACGCAATTACTTCATTTTCCAATTGGCCTCTACGCCTAGCTACTATATCTGGTTTTGCTTGTGCTGTTCTTGGCCTATTTTTGATCCTGTACACACTTTATGCTCGCTTTATTCTGAATGAGTATGAGCCCGGCTGGCCTTCACTTATGGTTACCATTGTGTTTTTAGGAGGCATCCAACTCTTAGGGATCGGTATGATTGGAGAATACATCAGCCGAATAAATGACAACGTAAAGAACCGTCCACTTTACCTTGTAGACGAAACAGATATAGACCGAGATGCATAGCATAGAACCCTTTTTCTTGTGGCGGGATATATACAACTCCCAAGACGACCCCAATGCCCTAAATTATAAGGAAGTATCCTCAGAATTTCACTATACCAATAAGGTGTACAACTACCTACTGCATCCTCAATGGGATAATTTTGGGAGCGAAACGCTATTCTACAAATTACTCTATGCAGACTATGAGCAGCAGTTTTGTGTCATAGAGTTCATAGGCGAGTGGAATGACGCTATAAACAACGATGTCATGCAGCTCAAAGGAGAGTTAATCGATCATCTCGTAGACTGCGGAATCCAAAATTTCGCATTAATCTTTGAGAATGTAATCAACTTTCACGCAGATATAGATGACTACTACCAGGAGTGGAAAGAGGATATAGAAGGAGGTATCTATGTGATAAATGCATTGCCCCATGTGATAGACGAACTAAAGAACTATAACCTGCAGCACTCCCTTAGCTTTGGAGGGTGGTTAAATGATGTAAACTGGAGAAAATCCAAGCCTGATCAGCTTCTGGAGCTTCTGGAAACCAAGTACCTTGATATTTAAATTTTTAGACCTCAGTCTGCACAAGTATATTGCTCTACTTTTTGCACACTGAAGCTGTAAATGAAAGTCCCACAGGAGTCCAAATACAAGCTAATATTTAGCGTACATAAACACCCGCAATTGGGCGTGCTCGTACATCCGTATATAGTCGCATATACTTCTGTAGATACACTCTCATTAACCTACCAAAAAGTTTTCTCTGGCAATGCGTCTTACTACACTAAACTAAGCCCACTGGAACTAAAACAGGTAGCAGCGTTAGATGAGCTGATGGTAGAACATATCATCCGAAAATTTTCGCCTAAACAAAAAATAAGACCCAAAGAATATTTTCAAAAGCACTTTGATAAGGAGATTTTCAAAACCAAAATAAGACCCTACATTGAAAAGTCCATAGTAAAATGGCTTGGTCACATACCTGTAGAAAGTAAAAGTATCTATGTGGCAGATGACATTAACCCTGCGGCATTTTCGGTACGTATCAAAAAAGACTATACCAAAGTACTTTTCCATTTTAGGCGTAATGAAAATGGCACCTCGTACTTCATAACCATAAAACACGAGGAGGAGCGTATCCCTTACATGAAACTAGGGGCTCTTTTGCTCTCGCAAAATCCTGCTCGTATGATTGTGAACGGAAATCTATACAAATTTTATGATTTTGTAGATGGCAGCAAACTGGCCGTTTTTATCAATAAAAAATACGTACACGTAAAACCTGAAAATGAGCAAATTTACTATACCAAATTTGTACAGCCACTGCTGGAGACGGCACCCGTTTTCGCACAAGGTTTCGAGATAGAAACAAAAAAAGATGATGCGACACCACTACTAAAATTAACTACACAAAATGGCATATATGGTTTTAAACTACTCATAGGCTATGGCAAAGACAGGTTTGAATATGGGGCAGATAAGTTGTTTCATTCGAAATTGGATTGGGAAGGAAATGAGCCCAAATTCACCAAGTATAAACGGTCTCAAATATGGGAGTCCAATAGGGTAAATGCTTTAGCAGAACTCAACCTTCAAAACACTTCTCGCAACTTCTTCTGTTTAGAAAACACAGACCTTCCCACTGCATTAGACTGGCTTCGCGAACACAAGGCCGTGCTCCTTTCTGGTCACTTCCAAATTGAAACAACCTTAGACTTCGTCTATAGTACAGAATTGCCCACTCTGAATTATAACATTAGTGATAAAATAGATTGGTTTGATCTCAATGTGCAGATTACCATTGGCCAGCAAGTAATACCTTTTGCTGCCATAGTAAAGGAAATGAAAAAGGGCCATGACCGTATGGTATTAGACAACGGCGAGATGTTCGTTTTCCCACAAGAATGGTTTGCCTTAGGCGAATCGCTAATAAACCAACGCAGCAAAGACAACACCTATAGCATAAAAAAGTATCAACTTGATGTACTAAGTCTTATAAAGTCCAAAGAGATAAAAGAGCACCTTGTGCAATTGGTAGATATAAAAAAAGAAAAGCCCCATAAGCTTTTCTTAGGCAAATTGCGGCCATACCAAGTACAGGGATTAAGCTGGCTTATATTCATACACAACAACCGATTTGGCGGAATACTTGCAGACGACATGGGTCTGGGAAAGACAATCCAAACCCTAGCCTTTTTACAAAAAATAAAACATACTAATACCAATAATGCAAGTCAATTTCTGCTTGTAGCTCCCACCTCACTATTATACAATTGGATGCAAGAAATCGCTACATTCACCCCAGAGCTTACAGTAGCCATGCACGCAGGCTCCAAAAGAGCTAAAATAGCTGAAGACTTCCCTAAGACGGATATTTTACTTACCACATATGGTGTCATCAGAAATGATATTGAGTCTTTTGAGGAAATTCTATTTGATGTAGTGGTCTTGGATGAGAGTCAAAACATAAAAAATACCAGTGCCAAGACTACGCAGTATATCAACAAGCTACAAGCAAACACCCGTATAGCTTTAACGGGTACTCCAATCGAGAATACCATACGTGATCTATGGAGCCAAATGAATTTTTTGAATAAGGGACTACTTGGCTCTCTCAAACAATTTGAAGAAAAATACGCAAAGCCTATAGAAAAAAACGAAGATCGTAAAAAGGCTGTGGAGCTGCAAAAAATCATAAAGCCATTCTTACTAAGGCGTACCAAAGAAGAGGTGGCAACAGACTTGCCTCCTATGACAGAGAAAGTAATAAGCTGCCCCATGACCGAAGAGCAAGCCAAGTACTATGAAGAAGTTAAATCTAAATACCGCAACAGTATTACAGATATGGTAAAAGATAAAGGAATGCAAAAGTCACGTTTCTCTATACTACAAGGTTTGTCTAAGCTAAGACAAATAGCAAACCACCCGTATCTTACGGATAAAGAATATACGGGAAGCAGTGGCAAGCACGATTTACTCATACAAAAAATAAGTAACGCTATATCAGACGGACATAAAGTGCTTGTTTTCTCACAGTTTGTATCCTATCTCGACTTGCTTGAGCGAGACCTCAAGGCCGATTTGCCTTACTACCGCCTTACCGGTAGCACTACCAAAGAGAAAAGGGCACACTATGTACGCGAGTTTCAAAAGACACCAGATCCCAGTGTTTTTCTTATCTCACTAAAAGCAGGAGGTACAGGGCTTAATCTCACTGCGGCCGACTATGTTTTCATAGTAGATCCGTGGTGGAATCCAGCTACAGAAGCACAAGCTCGTGATCGTACACATCGCATAGGGCAACAGCAAAGCGTATTCAGCTATAAGTTCATCTCCAAAGATACTATAGAAGAAAAAATAACGCAGCTGCAGCACAAAAAGCAAGGATTCTCCAAAGATCTAATTGTTACAGAGAACAATATATTATCCAATCTTGACATTTCTGAGCTTAGAACATTGTTAGCTTAAATATTTTATCAGTATTTTTGTTTTCTTAAAATACACAACATGAAAAAAATATTCACTTTATTGCTCGTTGTAATAACAGCAACAACCTTTGCTCAAATTGATTTAGCAATAAAATCAGTAGATCAGCCAACTTACATCCAAGATAATCCAGATGGTGCTACAACAAATTTTAATCTCCAATTTACCCTGACTAACAAAGGAGATGCATTGTCTCCAGGCGATACGATAGTTTATGTTTTCGCAATCATCAATAGAGATGCTAATCCAAATGGGTTTATCCTAGAACCATTTAGCACAGTTTTAATATTGGGACAAGCATTAGCAACTGGGGTAGACATAACTACTCCAGTTAGAGACATTCAACTCACTGGAATCGTGGGTCAAACTACCAATATAGACTTGGCACTCTCGGCTTATGTATTCAACCGTACTTCATCTCCAGTAGATGCAGATTCTACTGACAATACACTCCTAGAGTCTATTCTTTGGGAAAAACAATACGGTGCTTCTGTAGCAAATCTTACCTACAATGAAAATATTGCTGCTTATCCAAATCCAGCGAGTGATGTTTTAAACGTAAATCTCTTGTTTGCTAAAAGCAAAGATGTACAGGTAGAGCTTTTTGACATTAGCGGTAAAATTGCTACAACTCAAGAAAATACAACAGCCGTATCACCAACACACCATAAACTGGATGTATCAGGACTTGAAAAAGGAGTATATATACTAAAAGTGACCAATGGCTCAGAGATAAGCACAAGAAAAGTGACTATCACACACTAATCACTTTCATTCAAAACAGATATAAAAAGCCGTCTCGTCATCACAAACGAGGCGGCTTTTTTGTGCAATATGACTAAGTTTGCCAAAACACAACCAAGAGCAACACTACACAATGGCAGGACATAGCAAATGGGCTAACATAAAGCATAGAAAGGCAGCTCAAGATAAAAAAAGAGCAAAAGTTTGGACACGGATAATAAGAGAGATAACGATAGCTGCTCGTGACAATGGACCAGACCTTGATTCTAATCCTGCACTGCGACTGGCTGTTCTAAACGGTAAAGGGGCCAATCTACCCAAAGACACCATAGAGCGTGCTATAAAAAAAGGAAGTGGTGCCGAAGCCGCAAACTTGCAACGCCACACGTATGAAGGCTACGGACCACACGGAATAGCTATATTTCTAGATACCACTACCGAAAACATTAATAGAACAGTTGCCAACATTCGCTCTATTTTTTCTAAAAATAACGGCAGTCTGGGTACCAACGGATCACTTAGTTTTATTTTTAATACCAAGGGAGTATTTGTCATATCCAATGAAACCATACAAGATATGGATGCAGATGAGCTGGAACTCGAGCTAATAGAAGGTGGTGCCGAAGAAGTAGAAAAAGAGGAAGAGACAACGTCTATCTTCACCAACTTTGAAGACTTTGGAACAATGCAGAGCAAACTGGCAGAGCTTGGTCTAGAAGCTACATCTACAGAGATACAGCAGCTACCAACAACAACTACTGCACTAACGGTAGACCAAGCTATGGAAGTACTGAAGATCATAGATAAATTTGAAGACGACGACGATATACAAGCAGTATATCACAATATGGAACTAACAGATGAGCTTATCGAAAAGCTCGAAAACGAATAGAAGAATGAACAACCGAGAAATACTTACCCAAAAACTAACCGAAGCAAAACTAGGTGGAGGCCAAAAAAGAATTGACGCACAACACGGCAAAAATAAGCTAACAGCACATGAAAGATTGGACCTCCTACTCGATAAAAATTCATTTGAAGAAATTGGAGCATTGGTAAAACATAGAAGTACCGATTTTGGTATGGAAAAACTCCACTATCCTGGAGACGGTGTAGTAACGGGTTATGGTACCATTGGTGGTAGACTGGTCTATGTGTTTTCTCAGGATTTTACCATATTTGGCGGTTCTCTCTCTGAAACGCATGCAGAGAAAATATGTAAAGTAATGGACCTCGCGATGGAAAATGGAGCACCATTCATAGGCCTTAATGATAGTGGTGGAGCACGTATACAAGAAGGAGTAGTATCCTTGGGAGGATACGCAGATATATTTTATCGCAACACTAGAGCCAGTGGTGTAATACCGCAGCTGAGTGCTATTATGGGGCCTTGTGCAGGAGGTGCGGTTTATTCACCTGCCATTACAGATTTCATACTCATGGTAGAGGACACAAGCTACATGTTTGTGACCGGTCCCAACGTAGTGAAAACAGTAACCAACGAAGAGGTTACCTCTGAAGATCTAGGTGGAGCAAGCGTGCATAGCGAGAAAAGTGGTGTAGCACACCTTACCGCAGCTAATGATTTAGAGGCTATAGAAGACATTAAAAAGCTGCTTAGCTATATGCCTCAAAATTGTGAGGAACAAGCTCCAAAAAAAGACTACCAACTGGGCGATGAAACTCGAAATGAGTTGGCTACTATAGTGCCAGAAAGTGCAAATCAACCGTACGATATACGAGATGTAATAGGAGGTGTTATTGACAACGATTCGTTCTTTGAAGTACACGAGAACTTTGCTCCAAATATCGTGGTAGGTTTTGCCAGACTAGCAGGACGCAGCATTGGCATAGTAGCCAATCAACCTGCATACTTAGCAGGTGTACTAGACGTACCGTCCTCACAAAAAGGAGCTCGTTTTGTGCGTTTTTGCGATTGTTTTAATATTCCTCTGCTCGTATTTGAAGATGTACCTGGTTTCTTACCCGGTACAGATCAAGAATGGAATGCCATTATAACCAACGGGGCAAAGTTGCTCTACGCATTTAGCGAAGCAACCGTGCCACGTATCACCGTAATTACCCGAAAAGCGTATGGCGGTGCGTATGATGTAATGAACAGTAAGCATATTGGTGCAGATATGAATTTTGCATGGCCAAGTGCAGAGATTGCCGTAATGGGAGCCAAAGGTGCTGCTGAGATTATTTTCCGAAGAGAAATACAAGCTGCAGCCGATCCTGTAATTGCCTTAGCAGAAAAAGAAGCAGAGTATGCTGCCATATTTGCCAATCCGTATAGAGCGGCAGAGCGTGGCTTTGTAGACCAAGTAATACTGCCTGAGGAAACGCGTGCAAAACTTATAAAAGCATTTGCCATGCTCGAAAACAAGGTAGCAACTTTGCCCAAAAAGAAGCACGGCAATATTCCACTTTAAGACATACTCAAATTTATCCGTTATACTTTTTTTGGAAGGACTTTCATTTTGTTTAGTAAATTTGTAGGAGTGAAAAAAAATACATTTATACTTTTTGCCGCTATACTATTAGCTACCGCTTGTACATACAACTCTGAAGAAGAATTATATCCTACAAATGATTGCAATACCGTAGAAATGTCACTAGCTACAGACATTTCACCTATACTTGACAACTATAGCTGCAACTCATGTCACAGCTCAACCAGCAATGCAGGAGGAGTAGATTTAGAAGGCTACACTAACTTAAAAATCTGGGTAGACAATGGAAGATTACTTGGCAGTATGAAGCAGGACGGGTCTGCATCTCCTATGCCCAAAGCTGCCGATAAAATGGCACAATGCGATATAGACAAAGTAGAAGCCTGGATAACCCAAGGATCAAAGAATAATTAAATCATATGAAACGACCACTCATTTTAGTCCTATCACTACTCGTTCTAGGAGTCATCTTTTTTGTATACACATCCTTCAATAAAAAACATACAGATGTAGCCACAGCAGATGTTCTACAAGAACTGAGTGCCCGTGAGCTTTTCGCTTCATTTGATGCTAGCGAAGAAGAAGCAACTCAAAAATATGCTGAGCAAGTGATTACCGTATCTGGACTACTCCTTCATAGAGATTTGAGCAATGATCAAGAGCCACAAATAATACTCGAAGGAAACGGTGACGACGGTTTTATCCGGTGCGGCTTTAAAGAAGAGTACCTGCAGAATGCAATGGATTTAACTGATGGTGACGAAGTGAAAGTAAAAGGTTTGTGCAAAGGATTTAACGATGCTGGCGACCTTGACCTATTGGCAGATAGAGACGTAGTACTCAGTAATTGCATACTTATTGCATTAGACTAACCATAAAACACAAACAGAATGAAAAATATAACAATAACCGCACTAGCTACGATAGCCATAATCACATTTGCCTTCTCCCAACACAGTGGTGGTGTCTACAAAACCAATACTGGAAACATTAGCTTCTTTAGCCATACACCCGTAGAAGATATCGCCGCAGAAAACCATAAAGTAAAAACGGCATTTTCTTCTGCCAATGGCAAATTACAATTCAGCGTACTTATCAAAGATTTTGAGTTTGAAAAAGCCCTAATGCAAGAACATTTCAATGAAAATTACATGGAAAGCACAAAATACCCAAAGGCAACTTTTAGCGGGACCATAGAAAACATAGACGCTGTAAAAGTAACCACAGACGGCACCTACACCTCTAAAGTGAACGGAAAGCTAACTATGAAAGATGTTACAAAAGAGGTAAGTACATCCGCTACATTCACCGTAAAAGGAGGTGTCGTGAATGCCAAAGCAGTATTTAACGTAAATCCTGCTGACTACAATGTCAAAATACCTAGGACAGTAATCAATAAGATTTCTGACAACATAAAGATAAGCATAAACGCAGACTACGCTCATCAGCACTAATTGCATAAGTTTGTCCAACACCATGTACAAACGAGACTGCCCACATATATGAATCGAATATACCTTTTCTTCCTACTAGGAAGTATACTAACAAGTAATGCGTTTGCTCAGGATCTTGACTTACTAGATGATGACGAGCCAACCACAGACTATACTACTGCAACGTTTAAAACCAATAGAGTAGTAAACGGGCACAGTATTGAAACGGTAGCCAAACGTGAGTTTGACTTTAAAATATCGCACCGTTTTGGATTTGTAAATGGAGGAGTGTATGACCTATTTGGTCTAGACCAAGCTACCATGAGAATGGGTGGGGATTTTGGCATTACAGACAACCTTAATATAGGCATTGGTAGAAGCAACGAGGCCAAGACATACGACGGATTTGTAAAATACAAGTTTCTCAAACAAGCCACTGGAGCTAAGAAAATGCCAATAACGGCAGCTTGGATAAGCCATATAGGTGTGACTACACAACGGTGGACACAACCTCAGAGAGAAAATTTATTCAGTAGCAGATTACACTATACGCATCAATTACTCATAGCCCGTAAGATGACAGAAGGTTTGAGTATACAGCTCTCTCCTACTCTCGTACACAAAAATTTGGTAGACTCTACAGCACGCTCTAACGACATATTGAGCATTGGTATTGGCATACGCCAAAAACTGACAAATCGTATATCTATAAATGGCGAATACTTTTACGTATTACCAGATCAGTTAGAGCAGGATAAAACTAACTCGCTATCCTTGGGGTTTGACATAGAGACCGGTGGACACGTCTTTCAATTATTTTTCACCAACGCAGCAGCACCATTCGAAAAAGGATTTATCACCGATACAAAAGCCAAGTGGCTCGATGGGGATATTCGTTTTGGGTTTAATATTGCTAGGGTATTTAATTTTTAAGAAGGTATTCGAGCACTCGTTTTTCTTACTGAATTGATTATTCTTCACAGTTAACGGAAAGGATGAATGATAAAAATGTTTATGCCCTTCAATACATTGATGTATATCTTCTATCCAGTGGAATGCACTATATTTTTATCCAAAATTTGACAAACGGCATCCCAGAAACGTATTGCTTTGTTAAGAAATGGTGCTACAGTCAAAACCGAAGTAGGCTGCTTATTGTTCTATTTATGTATCTTCCGCCGAAGAAAGAAAAGCCGAGTACTATTTTATCTTCTATAGCACTCTCTTTTCTGAATTCAGTACAGGAAAATAAGCACGTATAATATTTCATATTATTAGAAAATTTCTACTCATATCATCCATTCTACTCTCTCTCCTTGGTGCTGAGGCTACGCACATAGTTGGTGGTGAGATTTTCTATAAAAAAAATGCCGGTTTCAACTCGTATGACATCACAGTTCAGCTTTATTTTGATTGCAACTCTGCCGATGCCATAAGCTCTACTAATACGGACAGAATTATCAATATCGCTACATTTGATGCTGTCACAAATCAATACCGTGGGGATTTTACTATGCAGCGAGGATCCCCAAACACGCTAGAAAGCACAAACTACGATTGTGTAAAAAAGCCTAGCGGTAGCTGTGTCAGAGCATACACCTATAAAACTACTCGTACTATAAATCCCGGGACTAACGGTATTATTTTAGCTTGGGAAAGATGCTGTAGGAACAATACTATCGGAAATATTTTTCAGCCACAGAGTACCGGATTCACTGCTTGGACCAAAATCCCGCCAAGTTCTATTCCCAACAGTAGTGCTTACTTTAAAGAAATCCCTCCTGTATATGTTTGTGTTGACGCACCGTTGGATATTATGCAAGATGCTATAGACCCAGACGGAGACTCTTTGGTTTATAAGTTAACAACTCCCTACATTGGGGCTAATCGAGATGCCCCAAGACCGAGTGCCCAAAATGAGTACAGTAGACCTCCATTTACAGAATTGCTATGGGCAAATGGCTTTACAGAAACAACCCAAATTACGGGTAGCCCTATGCTAAATCTAAATGCGGCTACTGGGCAAATGACAATAACTCCTACTGCTATTGGGCAGTATGTTATTGGCTATAAGGTGTGTGAGTATAGAAACGGAATATTAATCAGTGAGACACGTCGTGACTATCAGTTCAATGTTAAAAATTGTCAATTTGATATTTTAGCAAATTTCAATGTCCCCGGCGGCACAACAGTAGGCGGAGCCTATACCTTTGAGTGTGGAGATACGGTAAGTTTTAATAACACCAGCATAATAAAGGCAGGACTAGACGCTAAATACTTTTGGGACTTTGGGGATCCATCCACTACAAACGATACACTTACCACTTTTAATCGTTCACTTGCAAGCTACATATACCCTGGTAATGGCAACTACACTGTTACACTAAAGGTAATTTCGAGTATTTGTGAAAATACGTACAAATATGATGTACGCATTCGGTCTACAAAAAATTTCAACCTAGGTCCCGACCGGACCTTTTGTGATTCTGTTCGCTACACGTTAGATACAAAAGCAAATGATGCCATTTCTGTTCGTTGGAATACAGGAGAATCTGGCCGTTTTATTGTAGCTCGAGATTCAGGTACTTTCATTGCAGATGTATCTTATGGGAAGTGCTTTTATAGTGACACTGTACTACTGTTTTTAGATGATGTGCCAGAAAGCAAACTTTCAAAAGATACACTTGTGTGCGACAGTCTTTTTACGGTAATCCTAGATGTAGGACAACCCGGCTTATTGTACGAGTGGAAGGCCCCATCTAGAAAAAACACCCAAGCTATCGCCGTTTCACAATCTGGGATTTATACGGTTGCAATGAGCAATACCAATTGCACCATTTATGACACCATAAGAGTATGGCAGGCTACACAACCTCGCGTACAGGATACTTTATATTGCAATGAATTTGATCATCAAATTGATTTAGGCAACATAGAAGAAGCTCAATATCTATGGTCGAATGGAAGCACTTCCTCTATAACTAATTTTACCAACCCAGGAACACATTGGGTCCAAGTCAACCAACGCTATTGTATAACCTCTGACACGTTCATTGTCGACAATTCAACCGTGAGCGTAAGTCTAGGAGAGGATACCCATTTCTGCGATAGTATGAATGTGCAATTGGATGGTGGAGCAGACGGTATCTCTTTTGTTTGGAGCACCTCAGAATCTAGCAGAACTATCGCAGTGAATAAACCCGGCACATACACGGTAGAAGTAACAAACGCAGAAAGTTGTACGGTATCAGATACTGTAACATTTACGCTAACCCAGTCCCCAGAAATAGAACTAGGAGACGACACTACTATATGCCTAAACTCACCCACCACTATTGGAGTGCCTTCTGGATACAGCTATCAATGGAATACAGGTAGTACCCAAAACACAATAACGACCATACTAGAAGGAAGCTATAAAGTAATATTGACAGACGAATTTGGGTGTACAGATGAGGATAGTCTATACATTACAGTAGATCCTACAGCACTACCCAATGTACTCTTTATCCCAAATGCTTTTACGCCTAATAAAGATGGCAATAATGAGTGGTTTCCCTATAGTGCAGAAGTGAAACAACCTGCATTTGTCGTTTGCGTCTATTCGCGATGGGGCGAAAAAATATTTGACTCCCAAGAACAA
>TARA_B110000902_G_scaffold89494_1_pt1 | contig 20016 bp, 18 predicted proteins | sample TARA_B110000902 | Tara Oceans TARA_B110000902 (sample SAMEA4398009) | marine metagenome | biome: Polar Biome; feature: [SRF] surface water layer (ENVO:00010504); material: water (ENVO:00002006), including particulate matter (ENVO:01000060) such as... | depth 5 m | reverse complement strand
AGCAGAAACCCTGATATTTCCCGCTGCAATACCTCAGGAGCCGCAACCGGTGACTGGATAAGGAAAAACAATCCCGGTACATCTCGTACCGGATATGCCCCGGAGCTAACGATATAGCCCAACTGTTTTTCTGTCCGCAAGCTGTTATAAAAATCAGACCGCAGCAGCTGCGCGGTAACAGCCATTGCAGCTCGGCGTAATGGCTCTGCACCAGCAGCCTGAATATATATAACCACAGACGCATCGCTATAATCACTTTCCACTTCGCTGAAAAAAGACTGCTCTGGTAACGCAGTTATCGCGATGGCAGGCCGCATCATCGGGCGATCGATGAGCGCGTTTGCAATTTTTTCACCATATTGTTCTGCCGTTTCTTGGGAATAATTTCCGTACACAAGGGTGTCCGCCTGCCCCGATGAAAGCAACATCTTGCGATATGATTTCAAGGCATCAATATCTATATCACTATAGGCCGCAAGCAACTGCGTATCAGTCCACCGGTTTTTATAGAGCAGATCTGTTATCCGGCTCATTAGTAATCGCGTCGGTCTCGATGCCCGTGAATTTGTTAAACGCCTGACCTGTTCCCGCTTGATATTTTCAAAACGCTGCTGATCAAAATCCAGCGATCGGATGGATACCAATATTTTGTCCAGCAACATGCCCTGCTTTTCAGTAAACCCTCCTACCTTGATCGAAAACCCATTGAGATGCGGGCTCAAAGAATACTGTAACCCCGCCAGCCGAGCAGCGTATGAAAATTCATTTAACTCATCGACAGTAACGGCAATCAGTAATTTCAGCAGTGCGCTATGTTCCGGCGTATTGGTTGCCCCCGGCGACCTGAAATCAACGAGTAAATTGCCTTTCGGCGATACAAATTTATCGATAGATTTAAACCAGAGATTGAGTCCCGCACTGCCAGTCAATAACTGAGGATCAGAATCGCTGTCGTCTGCTGCCAGTATGAGAAGATCATCTGCAACAAAAATATTTTCACGGGGGAGCTGTATCAATGCATTTAAGCCTGCACTCCGCCACTGTTCTAGCAGACTCAGTGGTGTTGCGCCCACACTGTACTCCGCCTTGTAAAAGTGAGTCTGTCGATCGACGTCGACAGAAGGGCCAGTGACAGTCAGCAAGGTGTTATCCGGGATCAAAAAACCCAGATAATGATCAACCAGCGATGCATCATAACCATCCATCATATAACCGCCGCGTAAAATATCCTGCTCAGCGTAATAGTGCATATCTGACGATAGCCTAGCAGCATAGGACATCGAGGCTTCTTTTTCCTGAAATCGAAACTGCTGAGCCGCTATCTTTTTTTGTTCTTGGTACAGTCTCATTTGGTCAACTGAGGCGCGTATGCGATTTATGCCCTGAAACAACGCTACTGTTACCGCATCGACATTTTCCAAGCCCGCTTCCGTCAATAAAATTGACACATTAAATGTCGCACCCTTTTGATAACTGACACCCAAACCTGCGCCCAATCCTTCTGCCCAGCCCTGCCTTTTCAAGTATGACAGCAAGCTACCCTCGCCTTCATGGCCGAGAATATTTCCCAGATAATAAACCGGCTTTTGTTGATAAAACTGAAGGGGATCATCGACAGGAAACGCAATAGATAAAGTCCTAACCGTTTTTTCCGGCTTTATTTTGACCATCAACGGCAAATCAACAGCACTCAGAATTGGTCGGGTAATCGGCTCAAGTCGACGATCATTGTTTCTAACCGATGAAAATTTATCCCGAGCAAGCTGCTCCAATTCAGCCAACGACCCCGTACCAACCAGCACTAATCTCATCAAGCCAGACGAATAATTTTTCTTATAAAACTCTAGTAACTGATCTCTCAGCGCCCCTTTTCCATCGGCCGATTTCCTGTCAACCAGTGTTTCCAGATTGCCAACACTCAGCTTTGCATAAGGGTGCGACTGATCGATAATAGCCTTAAATACATCTGCCGACTTCCGCCTCTGATCTTTGATCTTTGACATATACTCGGAGTGCACTGCATTCCTTTCTCGCTCTACATATTGGTCGGTAAACAGTGGCGCAATAAAAAACTGGGCAAAACGATCAAGCGCCCCATCAAAATATTGGGAATCAATCTCGAAAAAATAATTAGTATGTTCAAATGACGTATAGGCGTTGTGACGACCTCCTCGGGAACTAATAAACTGCTGATACTCACCTGCATCGGGGTATTTTTCTGTGCCGAGGAATAACATGTGCTCTAGGAAGTGCGCGAGCCCCTGATAGTCTGACGGATCCTGGCGACTGCCGATATTAATATCCAATGAGGCTGCCGACTTATCGGCATGGGGGTCAGAGACTAATAAAACCTTTAACTGGTTAGGCAGTGTCAGAGACTGATAGCGACGCGAATCATTTTCACTTTGAACAAGGGCACTGTCATTCTTTCCACCGATTCCTGTCTGGCATCCAGCCAGCAAAGACAGAACAATCGCTGTCGTCAGAAACTGACGTATCTGCTGAACCACTTACTGCTCAGCTAACAACGCATCATGCCTAGAGGAAGGCCAAGCATTGAGCACCGCTTTTATCAGTGTGGCGAGCGGAATCGCAAAAAATACACCCCATAAACCCCAAAAGCCGCCAAACACCAGCACTGCCAAAATAATAGCCGTTGGATGTAAATTAACCGCCTCTGAAAACAAAAGTGGCACCAGCACATTACCATCAAGCCCCTGAATGACGGCATAGACACCTAACAGGGTCAGGAAATCGCTACCCCACCCCCATTGGAAATACGCAATTAAGGCAATAGGAACAGTAACTACAGCCGCACCGATATAGGGAATAACCACAGATAATCCGACCAATAGCCCTAGCAATGCCGCATAATTCAACCCCAGAATCACGAAGGCGATATAACTAATAACCCCAACAATAACAATTTCAATAGCTTTACCGCGAACATAATTGGCAACCTGCTCATCCATTTCATGCCAAATTTTGGTTAACATTGGCCTCTCATGCGGTAAGAATGATTTAAACCAGGCGACTATGAGCAAGTGGTCTTTGAGAAAGAAAAACACCAGGATAGGAACCAACACAAGATAGATAAGCAACCCTATCAAGTTGGGAATACTCGAGATCGAAAATGAGACAACCACCTGGCCGACCTGACCTAATTCTGCTTTAGCTAACAGTATCCAGTCCTGAATTTGAGTTTCAGAGATAAACGAAGGGTATTGTTCAGGTAAAACCAGCATCAACTGCTGCCACTTCGACAACATTCCCGGCAGCTCATTAAACAGATTTGTCATTTGGTTCCAGGCGAGCGGCAAAACCACAAGAAGTGCGACAAAAAATGTACCTACAAAAATTGAAAACGCCACGCTGATCGCTAACCATCGAGGAACCCGTCTTTTCGTCAATTGCGTAATAACACCTTGCATCATGAAGGCCAGAATAATACTCGTTATTACTGGCCCCAGCACATTACCCATTGTCATCAAAACAACAAGAGCCGTTGCAATTAACAGCAGGAGAATAATACTTTCCTCCTCGATAAATATCTGATCTAACCACTTTCGCAATACTTGAAACATAACTTCCCCGTTAATTTCGCTGACCGTGACGAAGTACTACTTCTTTTGCAGCAAATACGTATAAATACCGCTGACTTCGCGTCTATCAAGCAAAAGGTGACCGCTTTGCTCTGTGAATACTGAAAAATCGCGCCATGACCCCTGATCCGTTGATGTCACCCGCACCCGATCGCCGCTATCAACCCCATTTAACGCTTTTTTAGCCTTTAACAATGGCAAAGGGCACATCAATCCCGTTGTATCCACGTCAACTATTATTACACTCATTGGTTACCGATCTATTCATTGTTGTTGGGTGATTTTTACAGACGCTAGTATAGCTGCATGAATGAACAGACCCAAGGTATTCCACTATTTTCCATATTTGATGGAATTATTAGTATCATTAGAAATCCTACGTCTATACAAAAGCCAAAGGACGCAGCTCATGTACACAACCGGTAGCCGCTTCACAGAGAAACAGGTAACATCGGCCCCTATATGAAAAACAAAATTTTTATAGCTTTATTGCTCGTTGCTGGCTGGCTACTTATTCCGGTAGCGTCTTTCTCTCAGCTCAACGACCAGATCGAGTTGCCCGTACTGGGCGATTCAGCATCCGCTACGTTTTCACTGGGGCGGGAACATAAGCTAGGCCGGGCATGGCTCCGAATGTTCCGCAACCAAGCGGAAACAGTATCTGACCCACTATTGCAAGATTATGTTGAACATCTGGTTTACGATCTCGCCACCTTTAGTGAATTAAAAGACCGTCGTCTCGATATAGTCGTTGTCAGCAATCGCTCGATTAACGCTTTTGCTGTTCCCGGCGGTGTTATCGGTGTTCACAACGGCCTTATACTGCAGGCTGAAACGGAAGCTCAGTTCGCCTCTGTTGTCGCTCACGAATTGGCACACCTCAGTCAACGGCATTTCGCCCGGGGGGTTGAGGCTCAGCAGCGCAGCACGATACCTAACCTGGCGGGACTATTAGCAGGCATCATACTGGCTGCTACAGCTGGCGGTGAAAGCGGAATGGCGGCAATTGCTGCTACGCAAGCAGCCACCATGCAAAATCAACTCCGCTACAGTCGACTTCATGAAACAGAAGCGGACAGAGGTGGAATGCAAACCATGGTAAAGGCCGACATGGATCCAACAGCCGCCGCCAGTATGTTCGAAATCATGCAGCGAACTGCCCGCTACGCAGGAAGCCGACCTCCTGAATTCCTGTTGAGCCACCCAGTCACTGAAAGCCGCATTAGCGACGCTCGCAGCCGCTCTCGTCAGTATCCTCGCAAGATGTACGCAGACAACCTCGACTACCAGTTAATGAGAGCGCGGGTCGAACTGAGTTTTATCGAAAACAGTAAAGATGCGGTCAAACGATTTCGAGCAAAGACCCTGACCAACAGCAACTCGCCTGATGCTGATCAGTATGGGCTAGCGCTTGCCCTAACGGCCAATGGCGAATTTGATGAAGCCCAGCAGTTGCTAACGCTGCTAAGAAACCCTTCTCCCAATAAAATATGCTACATCACTGCCCAATCCGAACTCGATATTGCCCAGGGGAACAATAGCGGCGCCATATCACTACTGAATGATGCCTTATCAATTGGCCCCGGTAATCACCCTCTGACGATGGCAATGGTAGAAGCCCTGCTAGCCGCCAATCAGCCTCACAGAGCCGAACAGCTATTGCAAGAGCACGTCAAACGCAAACCCAACGATCCGTCGGTGTGGTATCTGTTGGCCGAAACACACGGCCTCGCTGGAAATATTATTGGTGTACACAAAGCTAGAGCGGAGTATTTTCTATTGATAGGGGTATTGGACATAGCGTCTAGACAGCTCAGTTACGCGCTGCCTCTGGTAAAAAATGATCATTTAGAAACGATACGCATTCAGGAACGAATTGCCCAGATAAGCCGTATGAAAGTTGAAATGGCGAACCTTTGAGGTATCGCCAGGAAACGACAGTATAACGATTCACTGATCGCCGTTATTTTGCAGCAAATTGAAGCATTCGGATGAGTGGTTTCATTGCCCGCTCTCTCATACTCACGTCAACGTGAACTTCACTATTGCCGTATTCTAAAGCGTCAGCGAGATTATCGAGTGCGTTCATTGCCATCCACGGACAATTAGCACAACTCCGACAGGCTGCTCCGCTTCCTGCTGTAGGGGCAATGATAAAGTCTTTATCAGGCACCTGTTGCTGCAACTTATAGAATATCCCTTGGTCCGTGGCAACGATAAACTGCTCATTTGGCAGCGTCTTTGCCGCATTTATTATCTGTGAGGTGGAACCCACAAAATCTGCCAGTGCGACAACAGGCTCGGGTGATTCTGGGTGAACAAGAATGGCTGAATCCGGATATACCGCCTTTAAATCCAGCAAGCCTTGAGCCTTGAACTCTTCGTGAACAATACAGGCGCCGTCCCACATTAATACATCGGCCCCCGTTTCTCGCTGCACATAGCCACCCAAATGTTTATCTGGCGCCCACAATATCTTTTCTCCCTGCGCATCAAGATGTTCAACCACCTGCAAGGCGATACTGGATGTGACTACCCAGTCGGCTCTTGCTTTAACCGCCGCAGAGGTATTGGCGTAAACAACCACCGTACGATCGGGGTGTTGGTCGCAAAAGGCTGAAAACTCCTCCGCGGGACAACCAATATCCAGAGAACAGGTTGCTTCCAACGTAGGCATTAAAACCGTTTTTTCAGGCGACAATATCTTCGCAGTTTCGCCCATAAATTTAACACCGGCGACAATCAACGTTGTTGCTTCGTTATCTCTGCCGAAACGTGCCATTTCCAATGAATCAGATACACAGCCGCCCGTCTCCTCAGCCAATTCTTGGATCATAGGGTCGGTATAATAGTGGGCAACTAAAACCGCATTTTTTTCAACCAAGAGAGCTCTAATACGCTGCTTGATCTGCTCTTGTTGATCGCTTGTCAAAGGCGAGTGATTGTCAATGCGGTTAAGATGGTCTCGAACCAATTTTTGGTCAGCTGCATGATGCGACATTATTGCGTCCGCCATAATAAAGTAAAACCTCTGCCTATCCAGTCATAATTGCGGCAATTCTAGCAGAAAAAAAGGTCTGTAGAGTGCTCCCGGGTAAACTTTAATCAGGATAATCATCGCTAAATACTCGTCCGATAATCACCGGCTGATGGCTATCCAAACGCCATATTACACAGTTTAACTCGCAATCTCGTCATCGATTCTACGCTAAAGCAACCTGTATCAACCGTATGAGCCTCCAGATTATCTCATTTGATAACCCGCACTCACTGACCACACACAAAATCTGATTTCTGTGATGCCAGTATCGGCTTCAGCGAGGCGGATACATTATGGTAACTCGATAGCAACCCGTATGTTCAATAGCACTCAGCGAGATATCTTATGGCAGCAATCACCGATAGCGAACTAGCCGATTATATCCATCGATTCAGCCCCCTCGATAAGGTTCTCAAAAAAAACCGGTCTCGACTAATGAATCATATGAATCTACAATTTTTTAGTAAGGGCGCTACTATCATCCGTAGTTTTGATCACAATTCGATGGCTTATTTCCTAGTCGATGGCAGTGTCGAAATCAGAGAATCATTTGATCATCGTTTGATATTGAGCGCCGGAGAGAAAAGTACCCGCGAGTCTCTGCAAAGTCATTTGGATCACGCCGGTAGCGCTAAGATAAAAGCCGCTGAAGACTGCCATCTATTGACCATAGATTTACAACACTTGGATGCGATGTTGGTTGCCGAAAAAGATTATTCCATTAACTATTTGGACGAAGGTGGTGTCTCATTGGATGACGACGCACTTATTGATGACAACTTTCAGGAGGACTGGGAGACTGTCTTCATCCGATCAAGTTTGACAGAAAACCTATCTAACACCATGATCCACCAACTTATGTCCCAACTTGAAAATATTACCGTCTTAGCTGGCGAATGTATTGTCAAAGCGAATACACCAGGCGACTACTTCTATTTAATAAAACAAGGGACCGCTAATGTCCAGACTGCGGCTAACGGCCCGTTCAAGGGCGAGCGTTTTCGCTTAAACGCTGGTAATTATTTTGGTGACGAAGCACTGGTTGCTGACACAACCCGCAATGCTACCGTGTCTATGTCGACAGATGGTTTACTGGGCCGACTCAACATCGATGCGTTCAACAGCCTGATTAAGTGCCGATTAGTCGAACCAGTTCCCCGCGAGACCTTGCAAGGCTCACCCGAGATGAAAGTGATTGATGTAAGATTTGCGACTGAGTTCAAGCGAGATCACAGAGAAGGAGCGGACAATATTCCAATCAGCTTTCTACGGCAGCAATTAGACCAGCTGTCATCATCGGCTCTTTACATCATTACGCCAGACAATGATCGCCGAGCAGAATTGGCAACGTACATCATGCGTCAAGCTGGATTTCAGGCTTATTATGGATTTGACCCACTGCCGGAATAGCCACCAGGCCGATTATCAGCAAATATCATTAGACTCTCAGCCCGCTGAAGTCGGCCATATATTGTCTTGCGTAGCCACCCCATTCATCTCTATGACGTAGAAAAAAAGACAACTCTATTGCGGCATCGTCCTTAGTGAGAAACGGCCCCACTTGCAGGTACTCCCGCGTCGAGAAAAACCATTGTCCACTGATGCAAAAGTATCGATTGGCGCGAATTTGAAAGGCTTCAGCTTCCCCATTTCTGCATTCCCTTGCACTTTCTTTTGCACTTTCCCTTGCACTTTCCATTGCACGTCTCCCTTATGCTAGTTCACACTCCGTAGTGTAAGGAATTCAGCAACGGGATTCATCTAAACGCTATATTGTTTTGATCTATCAATAATTAATTTACGCAAAACATCGTATAGCTAAGGGGTTTACTATTTACGCCCCGTAGTTACAGTCATCCGTGTTAATCATCTGGTACCGAAGAACGGGGGCTTCAGAGGGCGGAATGCACTGTATAGCTCCGATAATGGATTGGAGCGAAAGCCAATATCATTTAAACTTTTCAATAACTTATAAAAATAAAAAACTATTTGGGACAATATCGGGACAAATAGGCTGAATAAAGCCCTCAAAGATTGATAAGAAAATCCTTAGCTAGTATCAGTTTAGGTAGAATGATATCGGAAGTAGCTACAGGTCAATCTGAAGCTGCCCCACGCCAATATATGAATTTTCTCATTCTGTCTGTCAACCTAAATCCCAGACATACGTTTATTACTATAGCGCTGTACTGAGCGGACTTTATGTACCATCAATTTCGCTAACTTAAGCTATACTTTCTGACTTTGGTTTCATAGAGCCCTTTGGGGCTTAGTAAGCTGGTCTGAGACAGTATTCATGCGCAAAAGATCGAGTGGGAAGTTCCTATACTGGATGCTATGCCTGGTTGCTATGCCGTTACCAGTGCCTGCAGAAGAAAGAACGGTACTGGATACGACTGATGCTAGCAGTCGGGAGCAAGCTCCTGATGAAGAGCTATTAGAATTTTTGGCTGAATTTGGCGCTACTGATGAAGAGACATTTGAAGTCATTATGTATCACGGAGTTGAGGATGCTGCGATGCCTATGAAGCAAGATGAAAAGAGGAGCAGTCATGAATAGCCAATGGCTAAGATACAGTATTTATGGACTGCTATTACTACTTGGCTGCAATTCAGTAGCTTCCGCTGCAGACGAGTGGGATACGCTACCCCCTGATACGAAGCAAACGCTATCCAGCTTTGAAGACCGCTGGGGCTCATTGAGCTCAGACAAACAGCAAAAGCTGCAACAAGCTGCGGACCAGTGGCAAGGTATGTCAGGCGAACAACGCCAGCAAGCCAAACAACGTCTGCAGCGCTGGAATAAACTAACCGCTGCCGAAAGACAAGCCGTTAGTAAACGCCAAAAACAATTCCAGCAACTTTCACCGAAGGGTAAAGCCATAATACGTAATCAATTCAAGCGTTTTTCAACCATGACTCCGGCAAACCGCAAACAACTAAAGCAACGGTGGAAAAAACTAACGCCGGCACAAAAAAGACGTCTGAAACGGCAAATTAAAAACCAACAATAAGGCCAATATGATATCAAGGAGTAACTGATTTTAGTGCATCACCCATTCGCTATTCATTTTATCGCGTTGTTCGTGTGGCTTGCTGCAGGGTTGTCCTATTCCTCATCTGTATTAGCTAACCTCGATGATTGGTTGTTGGATGTAGAGCTTGATAACAGCATCGGTTTTCACTATGGAGCCGGCGGAGATGGTTTAAGTATTGCGGGGCTGAGCGGTGCACTAAGTTTACCTTTTAGCTACGACTTTTTTTTCGACTATTACAGAACCAGTGAAGACCAGGCTCGCTACGACCTTAATTATTTCAGCACGGGTATTAACAGCAACCCCGTTGAGACTTGGTCAGTCAAGTTTGAATATGAATATTTCGGCAAAAGTGACGTTTATGAACAGAAAGACTATAAGCTTTCAGTACAGTATTTTCCGAGTAATTATTTAATTGCTGTTGGAGTTAGCCAAGGAGACGCGGAAGCCCATATTGACTCATTAGTAATCGATCTGATTGAAGAAGACCTGACGGGGGGAAATCCATTACTGGATCGTATTAGGAATACACGGCTGAGCACCGACGGTAAAGGTTATTTTGCAGAGGCTAAATTATTTCTAGGAAACTGGCAGTTGGGGATAGACGGCAAGAAAGTCAATTATAGCGAAGATATTGCACTGCTGGGTGCGCGCGACCGTATTCAGCAGCTACTTGATCAGCAGGCATTAGCACAAATATACGGCTTAATCGATTGGCGCCTTTCGGCTGACGGCACCTATGCATGGGAAACATCGTCGCTACAACTCGGAGTGTCTAGAATTCAATCGGCTGTTGATAGACAGAAAAGGGATTACTTGTTTGCTACCGCAGAGTATTTTCCTCGATATTGGTTATCCTTCAGCTTCACTGTGGCAGACTCTCTGGAAGAGCACTTGCCCTATGCAGAATTTGCAACACGCATTTATTGGTAGTTCTGAGGGAAGCCGTTGATGACGCTCAATCAATTTTTAACCAGCGTGCAGAAACGCGCTTTTATCACGGCAAAGCTGGCAACCGACAATGAGGATGACGCACTGGATATTGTACAAGACAGTATGTTCAAACTTGCAAAGAGTTATCCTGACAAAAGCGAACAAGAATGGCCGGCGCTGTTTCAGCGAATTTTACAAAATGCTATCAAGGACTGGTATCGCAAGCAAAAAGTTAGAAAAATCATGTGGTGGTGGCAACAGGATAAAATAAGCGAAGAAGAGCTACCGATTGACTACAGTAATATTCCTCGCGAAGAACCAGAGAAATCACAACAGACTATACAAACAGCCAATGCAATAAATGCGGCTCTACGTAAATTGCCTTTCAGACAGCAGCAGGCATTTATTTTACGTGCATGGTGGGAACATAGTACCGAAGAAACCGCAGCCATTATGGGTTGTTCAGCAGGTAGCGTGAAAACACATTATTCAAGAGCCAGCAAAGCCTTGGCAAACGCTCTACAAGAGGTGGTTTTATGAAAGACTCAGAGAAAAGGGCAAAGCATAATGCCGATATCGACTTATGTGTAACCAATGCGCTGGATAAACAAGCAGAGACTATTAGCCCGACAATCAGTGATCGCCTAGATGCGGCTCGTTTCAGCGCAATTGCCGAGCCGGATTCCAAGCCCCACTCCAACCCAGGCTTACTGCCGTGGCTGCCTGCATTGGGTACCTGTGCTGCTTTGTGGCTTGTGGTCGTGATGCTCAATATACCCGATTCTGGCACCCCCGCACTTGCCGACGGAGATCAGGACCTTGTGCTGGAGGTTGTATTAACCAACCAGGATATGGACCTTATGGAAGAGGATTTGGAGTTCTACCTTTGGTTGGCTGATCAAAACAGCTAAAAAGTTCAAATATCATCGTATTCGATGTCAACCTTTCAGACCCTGATACGTTTTTATAAGCACACCTATTAAAAACTATCAGGAGCTAGATAATGAAAAACCTAACGAACGGGTTGGCCACCATCACGCTAATCCTCGCTTCCAGCCACTCCTTTGCAGCCGGCATCAATGAACGTCAGGCTAATCAGCAAGGACGCATTACCCAAGGCTTTTTATCCGGTGAGTTGACTAGAAGTGAGACCCGCAGTCTGACGCTAGAGCAACGCAAGCTTGCTCGCATGGAAGCGCACTTCAGATCTGATGGGGTATTGACCAAACGGGAGCGTGTGCGCCTGCAATACAGCCTTAGTAAATCCAGTTCTACTATTTATAAGAAAAAGCATAACAATCGCGACCGCGGTTAACGCTCACGCTGCTAGTTATTTTTGACTCTGTTGGCGGAAACCATGCCGTTGATGCATGGCTTTCCAGTCACGACTGTCCTTGATTGAAAAGTGAATTGAAAACTAAGCAACCTGCTATTAGCGCAGAATTATGTCAGGTTCGATAATTATGAAATTAATACAATCGTTGTTCCTAATTGCATCACTACTTTTTCTTGTAGCCTGTGGAGGTGGATCATCCAGCGGAAATGGCAACCCGGGTGTCATAGCAAATCCTGACCCGCCTGTTACAGAACCCGAGCCTATAGTAATTACTGCCGCTGAGGCCAGTCGTTTTCTTAGCCAAGCCACTTTTGGGCCAACCTCAGACAGTATCGACAATGTGCTTGGCAGCAGCCTCTCAGAATGGTTTGTCGTCGAACTGGAAAAGCCCCCCACCCTTCATCTTGATAATCTATTATCCCAATTTCCAGATGACGAAAGGTTTCTGGATGAGCGCAGTAATGTATTGTCTCAACTCGCCATAGCACCCCGCGTGTCTTTTTGGCAGGCCGCTATAGAAGGCGATGACCAGCTACGTCAGCGTATGGCTTTTGCACTGTCACAAATCATGGTGATTTCTACCGAGGGAACATTGGAAGACCTCCCCCGAGCGACTGCTCAATATATGGATATTCTTACAGGGGGAGCCTTCGATAATTACCGGGATTTATTGGAGCAAGTTACCTACTCACCAGCTATGGCCATCTACCTAACCTACCTGCGCAATCAAAAAGCCGATCCTGTTCAAAACAGGGTGCCTGATGAAAACTATGCACGGGAAGCCTTACAACTTTTTAGCCTGGGCCTGCTTGAACTTAGAACGGATGGCGAACCCCGCCTCGATAGCGAAGGCGATGAAATAGAACTGTATGATAATGACGACATTACTGAACTGGCAAAAGTTTTCACTGGGCTGAGTTTTGCCGGGAATAGCTTCACATTGGGGCTGAGTGATATTGCCCCGAATTCTTTCTATTCACCGCTGCAAATGTTTGATGACTTCCACTCCAGTGAGTCCAAACAATTCCTTGGTATCACCATTCCAACGAATACCGATGGCGAAACTTCCATTGATCTTGCATTGGATGCGATATTTAACCATCCAAACGTCGGTCCCTTTCTCGGCCGTCAGTTAATTCAACGTTTTGTTACCAGCGCCCCTTCTCCCGCTTATGTGGAAAGAGTTGCTATGGCTTTTAATTCCGGTGAATTTACGCTGCCAAATGGTGAAACTGTCGGCACCGAACTCAGGGGCGATCTGGCAGCCACTATCGCCGCCGTCCTGTTCGATGATGAAGCAAGAAACCTTGAGGTAGCGGAACAGCCAAGCTTCGGAAAATTACGTGAGCCAGTTTTGCGCTTTACCCATTGGGCAAGGGCTTTTGAAATAAATAGTGCCGATAGTAGTAATGAGCGGCTCTTGATCAATACAGGATCACCGGCAGCACTGGGGCAACAGCCTTATCGTTCACCTTCCGTATTCAACTTCTATCGGCCAGGGTATATCGCCACAGGTACGGAAACTGGCGATTTGGGGTTGACTGCGCCGGAAATGCAAATAACCAATGCCGGAACCGTTATCGGCTATGCCAATTTCATAACGGCTTATGTACTGGGAACTAACCCAAAACTATTTAGCGACCAACCGCACACTTTTGTGGCCGACTACACGCCCTATATCGGAACCGATCTATCAGCAGATGACCTGCTGAACCAGCTCGATCTTTTGTTATCCCATGACAGGCTTACTGAAGAAACACGCCAGAGAATCACTACCGTGCTGGACCAGTTCAGCACTGACAACCAGACAGATAGATTGCTGAGAGTTCAGGCCGCGATCATCATGATAATCACTTCGCCCGAATATATCGTATTGCGATAACCGGCAGTAGAGGAATCCACAATGCAAAATCGAAGAAAATTTCTTAAAAACGCCCTCAATCACTCAATGGCGCTGCCAATGATGATGGGGGGAACATCCTTACTTAGCAGTCTGGCCAGTATGAGTGCCCAAGCTGGGGATACCAGTGATTATCGGGCATTGGTCTGCGTGTTTTTATTTGGCGGTATGGATTGTCACGACACCTTACTGCCCTTTGACCAAAGCTCCTATAATGACTTCGTGACTGCCCGCAGCACGTTAATGGACTCCTACACGGCTTTACCTGAAGGCTCGACAAGAACTAGAGACCAATTATTGGCTCTAAGCCCCACAAGTAGCTTTGGTGGACGTCAGTTTGCACTCCCCCCTGAGCTCTCGGGTTTGCACACCCTGTTCGAAAACGGCAAAGCTGCCATTGTCGGCAATGTGGGTCCCTTACTGGAGCCTACTAACCGAGATACTTTTGTCGCCAAATCCGCACAGCTTCCCCGCCGACTTTTTTCACACAATGACCAGCAGTCCACCTGGATGGCCCTTGCTCCGGAAGGCTCCGCGCAATATGGCTGGGGAGGTCGCTTCGGCGACAAACTAATGAACGCCAATAGCGAATCCGTATTCGGACAAATCTCATTATTCGGCAATACTATTTTTTTGACGGGAGACAATGTCCAACCTTACCAAATCGGTACTAATGGCGTGCCCTCTATTTCGGTCATCGACAGGTCCCCTTCCGGAGTGGCAGGGATTCTGCGTGACCATTTTGCCTCGGAAGGTGACAATCGAACCAACCTGTTTGCGCGCGACTTCATCAATATTAGCCGTACTACTCTGGATACCAATGATTTACTGGAAAGCGCCCTGCAGTCTGCCAGTGCATTATCGACCCCTTTTCCCGCTACTAATCTCGGCCAGCAACTCCGAGCGGTAGCAGAAACCATCTCCATCAGGGAAACTCTGGGCGCCAAACGACAAATATTCTTTGTGGGTATGGGAGGGTTTGACACGCATTCAGCGCAAGCCACTAAGCTACCTGGTTTACAGCAAGAACTCGGCGATGCGATTTCCGCCTTTTATAATGCCAGCGAAGAACTGGGTATAGCCGAACAGGTCACTACCTTTACCGCAGCTGATTTCGGCAGGACGCTTACCGCTAACGGAGATGGTACAGACCATGGTTGGGGGGGGCACCACTTCGTTGTAGGCGGCGCAGTCAATGGCGGTGATATCTACGGTGACATTCCTTCACCGCAGTTGGGACATAGTCAGGATGCAGGTAATGGCAGACTAATCCCCACTAACTCGGTAGAGCAATTTGCCGCGCCGCTAGGTCGATGGTTTGGCTTGAATGACACGGAATTAAATATGGCCCTACCCGGCCTGGTCAATTTTCCGAGTGGCGCTATGGCATTTATCTGACGGCAGCAAAACACAAAATACCCCAACCACTGCCCGGAACGCATGGGGCCAGGGTAATCATTGAGAATCTATCATTTAATAATTATTCTGGCTACTAAGCTGAAAAATTCACTATTCCTGTTAATATGGCGGAATGGTTTTGAAGTTAAACACCCCCTTGCTATGAATAAAATCAACCGACGTTTTAGCATTGCCCCGATGATGGCATGGTCTGACCGCCATTGCAGGATGTTCTGGCGCCAACTTACCCAGCACGCAGTCATGTATACTGAAATGGTCACTACCGGCGCTATATTACATGCCGGGGCCGATCGTTTTCTGACTTATAACACGGGGGAACATCCACTGGCCCTGCAATTGGGCGGAAGCAACCCCGATGATTTAGCTTCTTGCACCAAAATTGCCGCTGATTTTGGCTATGACGAGGTCAATTTAAACTGCGGCTGTCCCTCAGACCGCGTACAAAACGGAATGTTTGGCGCATGTCTAATGGCTCATCCGCAGCGCGTGGCTGATTGCATCAGGGCGATGCAAGATGCGAGCTCGCTGCCGATTACTGTCAAGCATCGTATTGGCATCGACGAGATGGAGAGCTACGATGAGATGCTTGAATTTGTTAAACCTATTGCTGACACCGGTTGCTCTACGTTTATCGTGCACGCCCGCAAAGCGTGGCTACAAGGTTTAAGTCCTAAGCAGAACCGCGACATACCGCCCCTGCAATACGACATGGTTCATCAATTGAAGCAAGATTTTCCCAATTTGAACGTCATCATCAATGGCGGCATCGCCAGTATCGAGCATTGTGTATCGCATCTGCAGTTGGTGGACGGTGTCATGCTGGGACGTGCTGCCTATCAAAACCCCTACTTACTGGCTGAGGTCGATAGTCTGATTTACAATGCACCCACAGTTATCAAAACTCGTGATCAAGTGCTGCTAGACTATATACCTTATATCGAAGAGCAGCTTCACAACAATGTTGCACTCAATCATATGACACGGCATATTCTGGGGTTGTTCCAGGGAATACCTGGTGCAAAATTATTTCGACGGCATATCAGCGAACAAGCTCACCGGTCGGATGCAGGCATTGACGTGGTTTATCAGGCTCGAGAATTAATGCTAGAAGCTCAACACCGCGCAGATGTGTATCATCGTCTCAATGATTCTTCATCATTCATTTAAGTATTGGACAGGTCTATCCACTCCGACTAACTACTGGAACGTAAACAATGAGTAATAAGCTGGAACAGCTAAAAGCCATGACCGATGTTGTCGCCGATACTGGCGATATCGAAGCAATTCAACGTTTTAAGCCGATGGATGCGACCACCAACCCGTCGTTACTGCTAAAAGCCGCCCAGCTGCCACAGTATCAGGCACTTATTACGCAAGCAAAAGACTGGGCCAATTTACAAGGTGGCGACGCGGCGCAGCAGCTAAGCAATTGTAGCGACAAAATTGCAGTGGCTATCGGCACTGAAATACTAAAAATTATACCCGGTAGAATATCAACGGAAGTTGATTCCCGGCTTTCATTCAATACCGATGCAACGGTAAAAAAAGCACATAGGCTTATCGAATTGTATTCGCAAGCCGGCGTTGAACCCAATCGGGTCCTTATAAAAATTGCTGCCACTTGGGAGGGTATTCGCGCCGCGGAAATACTAGAGCGCGAAGGTATCAATTGTAATTTAACCTTGCTGTTTGGTTTCTCTCAGGCTGCAGCATGTGCAGATGCTGGCGTATTTCTTATCTCACCGTTTGTCGGTCGCATTCTCGATTGGCATAAAGCTAAGTCAGGACAAACGGAATATGCCCCCCACGAAGATCCAGGAGTGATTTCGGTATCTAAAATTTATTCGTTTTACAAACGACATAATTATTCCACCGTCGTCATGGGTGCCAGCTTTCGCAACACCGGAGAGATTGAACACTTGGCTGGCTGTGACAGACTAACCATAAGTCCGCAATTATTGAATGATTTGGAACAAGACACGGGCCAACTCCTGCGAAAGTTGTCCCCCGACACCTCGATCAGTACTGTCGAAAAACCAGACAACGGCGAAGATAGTTTTCGCTGGGCAATGAATGAAGATGCCATGGCTACCGAAAAACTGGCCGAAGGTATAAGAAACTTCACGATTGACCAAATTAAACTCGAAAATTTGTTGAGAAGCTAATCGGTCTGCATAAGACCTTTATTACGAATTGCAAAAAAATAGGTTAAATACATGTTTGTAAAGATCAAAGAGTTTTTTTCAGTGCAGCTTTCCATTGAGGAAAATAGCGATCCGCAGCAGCAACTTCAGTTAGCCGCAGCTGCACTACTTATCGAACTTAGTCGCGCAGACTACCGGCGAGATCGGGAAGAACAAATTGCCATTGAAGCTGCCTTAAAAAAGAGCTTTTCCGTCACTGATGAACAACTCGCGGCACTGATTGAGTTGGCCGAGGAAGAAAACCAACAGGCCACCTCGTTATATGAATTTACAAAACTGGTGAAAGACAATTATTCAGCAGAGCAACGCTTTGAACTGGTAAAAATGCTGTGGGAAGTCGCTATTGCAGATGGTGAAATCAGCAAATATGAAGATCATTTAATTCGAAAAATTGCCGACTTGATATATCTCCCTCACAGTGACTTTATTCGAGCAAAACTTGCCGTTATAAAAACTTAGCGCTTTGAAAAACCACTAGTAGGTTTCTAGCGTTGACATCAATGAAGCAAAGGTTTTGCGATTTTTTTCATTCATATTCATCAACACTCGGTGGGCCTCGATAATTTTGCCCCGTGTACTAGCCTCATCAGCAGCTTTAACCGCTAATTCATCAAGCTCTTCGTTCGTTAATTCAAGGTCTTCGCGAATATCAAAAATTTGATGGAACCCCATGCTTTCAAGTAACCGCAGAATATCTGGGTTAGGGCACCAGACGATAGGCATTAATTGGTATGTTCGCTTCGCCCGAATCGCCAGCTTCGCTAACAACCCTAGGGATGTGCTATCAATACCTTCAACTGCCGACAGATCAATGACTACGCCGACAAAATTGGTACAGCAAAACATCGTGTCGAAATAATCATCGATCGTAGTGCACAGTGTTAATCGGACATCTCCCACCAATTTTATGACAAAGGTGCCTTGATGATCTGCTGCTAGGATCTTTCCCGCTACCATGAGTTATTTACCCTCACTCGCTGTCGCTGCCGGTATCGGCATGTATTATCGAGTCGCTGAGATGAATATCTTTTGTGATCAGTAACACGGCTATATCATCCGGCACTTCGCCTATTTCGTTTAGTTTCAATGCCTCTAAAACGCCGTCAATACTATTAGGCCCCCTGCTCAACCGCTCTAATAAAAACTTTTCTTGGCCTAAAACCCCTTTTACGGATATAGCTTCCAGAATACCATCAGAGAATAGTGTCAGCACAGTATTGGGAGGTAACGAGATGGTCGCTTCAGTGTACTCCGCTGCTTCAAACAAACCTACTGGCATCCCCTCTGTCTGCAGATATCGCGGCTCTCCATCAACTGTTAGCATCGGCAAAGGCAGATGGCCTGCCACACTATAACTGAGTGTATCTGTTCGAAGATCTATGACCCCCACGCAGAGGGTCGCATGTTTACCAATATCAGTAGTTAGAAGATTACGATTGGCGATATCCAACATCGCAGCAGGAGACAGGATAGAGGCATCGTTCTGGTGGAGGTAATCACTGCGTTTACGCGCAAACATATTTTTCAGTAATACCGTTACAAAGGCTGATGATGCGCCATGTCCCGAGACATCCGCAATGAAATAAACAACAAAGTCATCGCCAACCGTAAAATAATCGACAAAGTCGCCACTGAGATAAAACGAGGGGATGATACGATGACTAAACTGATACTTGCCAAACTGTTTCACGGTCGGCGGCAACATTTTTAACTGCACTTCTCTGCCGGCAAGCTGATCCAATTCTAAAACTTTGAAGCTTTCTTGTAGTCCCTGATGGGCCTGCTCCAGCTTCTGTCGATAGTCGAGATTCTGTTGGCGAAGTTGCCGCTGCTCCTGACAGCGACTTATCGCATGTTCGAGGACTTCCATATCGGCAATTGGCTTAATCAAATAATCCGCCGCACCGTACCGCAGAGCCCAGACTACGTCATTCATCACGCCATCGGTCGCCATGACAATGACAGGAGTATCGGCAAAGTCTGATTTAATTGCCTGCAATGGTCCCGAATCGGTGCCCGTTGCGTTAAGATCACACAGAACCACTTCGGGCTGATGATCGGCAAGAATATCCAGACCCTGCGAGACATTACTCGCTTCGAGGACAATAAACCCCGCACCCTTCAAATAAGCAGCAACGCTCTTTCGCTCGACTTCGTCGTTGTCAATGAGCAATAACTGCTGTTCAGCAGTATCCATTCGCCTACTCTTCTCTTACTTCAGGCTTCAGATTGAAAAACCTCTGCTAACCTAGACCAAATATGGCGCAAAACATTACTCTTATGTTTTCTGAACTTCAAGGGCTTAGCCCTACTATATTGCAGATGAGGCCAAAGTGCCTGTTTGATAAAGCGACACCTCGCATCAAACGGCCTGCAAAGACCTGAGCCGCAGTAGATGCTGCTGGAAACGAAACGACATTGCCTTCGCGCATATGTTGGTGCAGTTACTCAAAAGCAAGGCAGTCGTTATGAAGGGAAAGGGAGAGAAAGGGGAAAATGACACCAACGAGTTGTCAATCAAGGGAAACCAATAACCTCGCCCCGATA
>TARA_B110000902_G_scaffold266030_1_pt1 | contig 20038 bp, 18 predicted proteins | sample TARA_B110000902 | Tara Oceans TARA_B110000902 (sample SAMEA4398009) | marine metagenome | biome: Polar Biome; feature: [SRF] surface water layer (ENVO:00010504); material: water (ENVO:00002006), including particulate matter (ENVO:01000060) such as... | depth 5 m | reverse complement strand
TACCGGAGCTTCTCTGGAGGAGTTTCTTGGTTCAGATGCAGGCTCTTTAACCGTAAACCCCGCTGCGGATACAAGCCGGGGAATTATATATATTACTGGCTATATTACCCTTGCAGCGGGTGATCACGAGTTCCGGTCAACGTCAGATGATGGTTATAGCCTGCGAATAAATGGCGAGGAAGTCATCTCTTTCGACGGTAACCGAGGTTTTGGTACGGCTGAGACCAACACCATAACGATTGCCGCTGGCGGCTTGCAGACCATTGAAATTATTTATTGGGATCAGGGGGGTGGTGCAGCTCTGCAAATGGAACACCGTGTAAGCGGCGGTACTTTTGCAAACATTTCTGACGCCATTACCTCCACCATTGCGGGTACTGAATCGAATGACTTTTTCTCTGGTCAGGCGGGTAATGATACTTTTGACGGCGGCGGCGGCGCTGATGTACTTGAAGGCGGTGGCGGCGTTGACATCTTAAGTGGTGGCGCCGGCAATGATGATATTGTTGGTGGCGCCGGAGATGATGAATTGTTCGGTAATGCGAATGATGATGATTTGGACGGCGGTGAAGGTAACGATATCTTAAGGGGTGGTAGTGGCGACGATATGCTGTTTGGTGGCGATGGCGCGGATGTCCTGAGGGGCAATGGGGACGACGACGTACTTTACGGCAATAAGGGTGGTGACACCTTGATTGGTAACGACGGTCTTGACATATTGTTTGGTAATGAAGGCGATGACATTTTACAAGGCGGTGCTGGTGTTGATCAATTAATCGGTGGTATTGGCGACGATGAGTTAACTGGTGGCGGCGGTAGCGATACCTTTTTGTGGTTAGCTAACGAGCAAGGAACCTTTGCTAACCCGACTGAAGATATTATCCGTGATTTCTCTATCGCTAATGACGTGCTTGACCTGAGTGATTTGTTGCAGAACGAGGAAGATGGTGCTTCTTTGGATTCGTATTTACGCCTCAATTTCTCTGATCAAACCGGTGACGCTGATATCGATACTGAAATACAGATTGATCATGATGGTGGGGCGGTATTCCAGACAACGCAGACAATTGTGCTTGATGGAGTAGATTTGTCGGCTGCCTTTGGGTCGACCGTTGATGAAGTGCTTATTACCGCATTAATTGATAATAGTAAGTTGATTATTGATACTTAAGGGTTTAATAAGCTGCCGCCAAGCCCTTGTGGCTAAGGTTTGGAGTTAAAAAATTAGCCTCTTTATATTAATTCTCTCATATGCGGGGGTTTTTTTGACGATGAATAATGTAAAGCTGTACAGCTTGTGTTCAGTAACGCTGTGGTTAAATAAGTCTATATCTAGGAGAAATGATATTGCTTCTATTAAATCTGCTTAAAAAAATAGGACATAAAACATAACATTAAGATAATTTATTGCTACTATGCTTCAAGTTTGCTGGGTCCTTAAAAAGCAGACAACTCATAAAAAAATTGGATTTTGGGATGATGACGAACAAAATAACTTTTGGCTTTACGCTTATCATTAGTGCTTTATTAGCAGGCTTTTCGACTTATTCTAGTAGCCAAGTTATCTCTAATTTTGAACAAGCGATAACTGAAACCGTTATTGAAAACCCAGAAGTTAAAGCTACTTGGTACGATTTTGAAGCGGCTAGAGCACAACAACGGGTGGCGGCAGGCAATTATCGTCCGCGGTTAGATTTAAACGGTGAAGTTGGCCGCGAGCGTTCTGAAACGCCTAGCTCAGCATATGATAGCTACGACCGCGATAGCGCCAATATTACCCTTACTCAAATGTTATTTGACGGTTTTGAGACCAAAAATGAAGTAGAGCGCCTGGGTTATGCCAAGCTGTCTAAGTTTTATGAAATTAAACAAGCGTCTGAGCGCAGTGCCTTAGAAACTGGGCAGTCTTATCTAGATGTATTGCGCTTTCAGGGCTTAGTAGAGCTAGCGAAAGAAAACTACGTTAATCATAAGGAAATTCATGACGATATTAAGCAGCGTGCCGACGCGGGTATTAGTCGGCGGGTTGATTTTGAACAGGCCATTGGCCGCCTAGCATTGGCTGAGTCGAATCTATTGACTGAAATCACCAATTTGCACGATGTTACGGTAAGATTTCAGCGCTTAACAAACCGCCTGCCGGCACAGACCTTAGATGCCGTTGTGTTACCCACAGAGTTTATTTCTGAAGATAAACAAGCGGTTTTAAATAGGGCTTATGTTAGCAGTCCGGTTATTAATAGCTCGATAGAAAATTTACGCGCGGCTCAGTCGGAAGTAAAAATTGCTAATGCGCCTTTTATGCCCACGTTTGATTTACGCCTGAGAAAGCAATTGGATAACAATACCGAAGGCGTTATGGGGCGTTTTAACGAAGAGGCCATTGAGTTAGTGATGACCTATAACCTTTATAACGGTGGGTCAGACAGCGCGCGTAAAAGACAGCTTCATCAGCAGATGAATTCTGCTCGAGAGTTACGCCAAAAAGCGTGTCGAGATGTGCGTCAGCAGGTGGCTATAGCCTATAACGATATTGTTAGTTTAGAAGAGCAAATAGGTTATTTAGACCGTAACCGTAAGGCTATTGGTAGTGCCCGAATTGCCTACCGTAAGCAATTTGATATTGGCCAGCGCACCTTGCTTGATTTGCTAGATACTGAAAACGAATATTTTGAGGTGCAGCGCGCCTACCGCAATGCGACTCAAGATTTAATGTTAGCCCAGGTTCGGACTTTGTCTGGCATGGGTATTTTGCTTGATTCTTTAGGCTTGTCAGGGCGAGAGGCTCAGGCATTAGAATATATTGATACCGCGCGCCCAGAAGATGCTGATGTTGGCGGCCGTTGCCCTGACGGTGCGCCAGACGCGTTATACATTAACAAAGAGGCGTTATTAGCAAGTGTTTTGGCCGATGCTAATTTTAACGACAGTCAATCTATTACTGTCGAGACGGTTGATATTGCCGGCGAAAGCACTGACCGTGTAAAAATGGATGTGAGCGTTAGTTTTGATTATAAGTCTACTGACTTGTCAGAGCAGAGCGTGCCACCGTTGGACGATGCCGCAATGTTACTGCGTAAATTCGCCGATGCTGATGCCACCGTTGCGGGCTATACCGACTCAGTAGGGTCACAAGCTTATAACGTTATTTTGTCAAAACAACGTGCTGGCTCGGTAAGAGATGCGTTAATTAATGACTATGGAATTGATCCTAGCCGATTAACTGCGATTGGTTATGGTGAAGATAGCCCTATTGCTGATAATGAAACACCAGCAGGACGGAGTTTAAACCGTCGGGTTGAATTAGTTATCGATGTCGATGAAATAGGGACTTATTCGCAGCAGCCAATCGAGGGTGTCAGTTTTGACTCCCTTGATATGGGTCTTGACCAATATAATGATGTGGATAGCGAATCATTTGAGACTGTTGATCAGTTAATGGCTGATGAAAGTGCCGAATCTGTTGGATTTATCGATGAAGCTAGCGATGCGCCAGCCCAGCTTACAGAACAAGCTGGAACTGTCATTAGGGAAGAAGCAATAAAAGAAATGAGCTTTGAAGCGATGGATGGAGAGCTCGCCAGTAGCGAAAAGCCGGAAGAATCGATGGATGAGATAATCACCGAGCCCTCTCAGGGCGAAGAGATGACCTTTGAATCAGTTGATGAAGGGCGGCAATAGCTACTAGCGAGCAAGAACTTTGCTTGCGGCTGAAGATGGCGACGTTCAGTTTGAGTATTTAGAGCAGTAAACTCAGGATAAAGTCTTACTGGCCAAGCTTATTTCTTCCCCCTAACTTTAAATATCGCTATAATTAGTCAACAGTTTACGGCTACCCCGTAACTGCATTGATAGAAAAGAGATTGTTATGATGAAAACTATTTTGGCTTTTGTAGCCATTGGCGCCATGTTTTTAGGGGCCACTTCAATCGCCGGTATTGTCGAAGATAAAATTGATGCTCGCCTGTCCCCTCCGGGAGCTGTTTGTGTTGAAGGCGGAGAGTGTGCGGTAGCGATTGTAGCTGTTGCTGGCGGTAGTGCGGATCGTGGCGCTGAAGAAGTTTACAATGCTGCTTGTATGGCATGTCATATGACTGGCGCAGCGGGTGCTCCTATTTTAGGTGACACTTCGGCTTGGTCGTCGCGTATTGCTCAAGGTGCTGAAATTTTATATGGCCATGCGATTAACGGTATTGGCGCTATGTCTGCGAAGGGCGGCTGCATGAGCTGTTCAGACAATGAAGTTAAATCGGTTGTGGATTATATGATCGAGCAGGCTGGTTAAACACGGCAAAATTTCTTAAGGCTGCTTTGGCGGCCTTTTTTTATGCCTATAACAACGGTATTACTCTTTTCGCGACTGAGTAAAGCTGATTGAAATAGCTCGATCTTTATTAGATAAAACCAGTTTATTGTCGAGTGAAGCAATGTGATTAGTTTTGGCAAGCGCGGCTAAATAGGCTCTTTCCTGTTGCATTAATTCTGCTACCCCGGCCATCATGGTGCTAGCAATATGCGAGCTTGGCCATTCAATAGCGCCGTTGTTCATCATCACAAAAGTACCAAAATATCTGTTGACGCCGGCATTGCCGCTAATGCGTCCATCGGATTCACACACAAATGTTGGACGACTTGATTGAGTGAGCGAATAAGTACCGGCAGGAGTGTTTAACGCGCTCAGCGTCCATTGAGTATTACAGACCGCGCTCAGTGTTTTTTTGGTTAAAGATTGTATCGTTTGCTCGGGCTGACAGCTGATCAGCGCTAGGGTAAGGGCGAACGTTATTCCACCTATTGAGGCAAGTTTGATCATGGCGAGACTTTAGTTGAACTGATTGCAAAGGCTAAGGCCGCGAGGCCATACTAACAATGCGTATAAACCGATATGGTTTACTATAATGTTGCTAAAACACTAGCTTTACAGTGTTTTAGCAACATTATGGGCTAGTTTTTTTTGTTAAAACTGTGAGCTAATTATCATCTTGCTATGGCGTTAGCTAGCGGTGAGCTCTTTAACGCCGTCTTGGGTGCCCATTAAAAATACATCGGCTGAGCGAGCGGCAAATAAGCCATTGGTGACCACGCCAACAATGTTGTTAATAGCATATTCAGTTTCGAAGGGTGCAGCGATGGCAAGATCGTGGATATCAATAATAATATTACCGTTGTCAGTTATCACCCCTTCTCTATACACTGGATCGCCACCAAGTTTGACGATTTCACGGCCAACATGGCTGCGCGCCATAGGGATGACCTCAACAGGTAGCGGAAATTTACCTAAAACACTAACAAGTTTACTGTCATCGGCAATGCAAATAAATTTTTCGGCAACGGCGGCGACAATTTTTTCGCGAGTCAGCGCAGCACCGCCACCTTTGATTAAGTTAAGCTGATGATCCGATTCATCGGCGCCGTCGATATAAAAATCAATGCTGTCGACAGCGTTTAAATCATATACGGCAATGCCGTGATCACGTAGCCGTTGGGCAGACGCTTCTGAGCTGGCAACGGTACCTTCAAATTGAGTTTTTATGGTGGCCAATTGGTCGATAAACTTATTGGCAGTAGAGCCAGTGCCAATGCCAATAATCATAGCTGACTCAAGGTGCGGTTTTATGTATTCCAAGGCAGCTATAGCCACTGCTTGCTTAAGTTCGTCTTGAGTCATGAATATTCTCTATTTGGATGAAAAACACTAGCATAGCATCTGGTGGGGAAGAGTTAAGTTGTTTAACATAGACAGGGTAGCAAGCAACGCTGGTTTTATTAAAAGCCACCAAAAGCTATCGAACATTATTGAATTTATTGACTGAGCAGATTATGCCAAAAAACTACATAAATGAAATACTTAATACCAATGTTTACGACGTTGCGATTGAGTCGCCATTAGATTTTGCGCCGATGTTGTCAGCGCGGCTCAATAATAAAGTACTGTTGAAGCGGGAAGACTTGCAGTCGGTATTTTCGTTTAAGCTGCGCGGCGCTTATAATAAAATTTCAAAGCTTAGTGACGAACAAAAAGCTAAAGGCATTATTGCCGCCTCGGCAGGTAATCATGCGCAAGGAGTGGCTTTGTCAGCTAAAGTGCTGGGCATTAAAGCGACAATTGTTATGCCCAAAACCACGCCCAGTATAAAAGTGGATGCGGTGCGAAATCATGGTGCTAAAATTGTCTTGATTGGCGATAGTTATGATGATGCGGCAGCCCATGCTGCTAAGTTAGTTGAAGAAAAAGGTATGGTCTATGTGCACCCTTATGACGACCCGCTGGTGATTGCAGGCCAAGGAACTATCGGCATGGAAATTCTTAAGCAGCATACCGGCCCAATAGATGCGGTTTTTGTACCTGTTGGTGGAGGTGGTTTGTTAGCGGGTATTGTCGCTTACATTAAACATCTGCGCCCAGAAGTTAAGGTGTTTGGGGTGGAGCCAGAAGATGCAGCTTGCCTTAAGGCGGCGATGGATAGTAAGCGCCGCGTAATATTGCCCGAGGTTGGAATATTTGCCGATGGGGTGGCGGTAAAGCAAATTGGTAAAGAAACATTCAGTGTAATTAAAGGCTCTATTGATGGTGTGATTACGGCTAATAGCGACGAGATGTGCGCGGCAGTAAAGGATATTTTTGACGACACCCGATCTATCGCAGAGCCCGCCGGTGCATTGTCGCTTGCTGGCTTAAAAAAATATATTGCCGGAACGGGCGCCACGGGACAAACCTTAGTGGCAATACATAGCGGGGCTAATATTAATTTTGATCGCCTGCGTTATATCTCTGAGCGCACTGAGGTAGGTGAACAGCGCGAAGCCGTGCTGGCGGTAACTATTCCAGAAAAGCCTGGCGCGTTTAAAAAGTTTTGTACGGCTATTGGCAAACGGATGGTTACTGAATTTAATTATCGCTATGCCAATGACGGTGAAGCGCAAATTTTTGTCGGTGTACAAGTTGCCAGTGGCGGAAAAGATAGGCAAGAGCTGGTTGCTAAGTTGGTAGATAAAGGCTATCCAGTATTCGACTTAACCGAAGACGAACTAGCTAAGCTGCACGTGCGCCACATGGTTGGTGGGCATGCACCAGATGTTAAAGATGAACTAGTCTATCGTTTTGAATTCCCAGAGCGGCCCGGTGCGTTAATGAATTTTTTAACCTCGCTGGGGCAAAGCTGGAATATTTCGATGTTTCACTATCGCAACCATGGCGCCGCTTATGGACGGGTACTGGTTGGCTTGCAAGTTCCCAAAGGTGAGCGTAAAAAAATTGAGGCAGACTTCAAAGCACTGAACTATAAGTATTGGGATGAGACAGATAACCCTGCGTATAAATTGTTTTTGGGCTAACAGTTAATGATTTGAGTGTCGGTAACAATCAAATTTAGAGGTATATCCCAGCTTTTGATTTCTAGTTGCGTTACTTGCTGACAGTGATGCGCTAGACCTATTAAATAAGTGTGTTGCTGGCGGCTGGCTAAATAACGATCGTAATAGCCGCCGCCCATGCCGAGGCGATTGCCACTGTTGTCAAACCCTACTAGTGGAACTAGCATCACGTCTAATCTTTCTGCGAACTCGTTCGAGCTTGGTTCAGCTATACCGTATTGATTTTTTTCTAGTGAACCACCCTGCTCATAGTGTACAAATACCATGTCATTATTGGTTTTTATTTTGGGCAAATAAACAGCTTTATGATTTCCCCACGCTTGTAGTATTAATTGTGCTGGATTTATTTCGCCGTCATTAGCGATATAGCCACCAATACAGTTGGCCTGTTGAAACTGCGGAATTGACTTAATATTGGCTGCTACTGAATTCGCTGCGGTTAGTTGCTGCTCGGCGCTGAGGTTTTTACGCGTCAGCCTTAGGTCTTGTCTTAGCTGACTGCGTTGCACCATGACTTACACCTGTTAAATAAGGATTCCCCAAAATACCGCTGCAATATTTGCCTCGAACCGAATGTTCAAGGTGGCGATCTTTGTGATGCATTAGGCTTTCCGACTTGCGGACATGCACACCAACATCAGCGAAAAATTGCCGAGGTATTACTTATCGGCTCAGGGACTGTTGTGCTGGCGAGTATCCCAGGGAATCTAAATATTATAGCCTAGCGGAGGATGGTAGCGATAGGACTTATTAGCTGCCCGATTGAAAACGTGCAATAGCTTCGTCAACTTTACTGCTAAGCCGGTTTATGCTGTGATCGTTGTAGCGATTGTTCGCTTCTTCTTCTACATCTTGTTTTAACAAGTCATTGGTAATGTTGAGTGCGGCCATGACAGCTATGCGCTCTAAGCCGACGACTTTGCCACCTTTGCGAATAGCACGCATGTGCTCATCTAAGTGACGGGCCGATGCGGTAAGCGCTACATGTTCACCTGAGGGCAGGGCAACTTGGTAGGGTTTGTCGAGGATAGTGACATTAACTGTTTTCTTCTCATCGCTGCTCATACTTCTTTCTCCAACGATTTCAGCCTAGCGATCATCGCTTCTACCCTAGTTCTGGCTTGCTCATTTTTTTCGCGCAACTGGGCGCGCTCTCTTTGCCAAGTAGATTGGGTAGATTTAAGCATTTCGTTTTCGCGGTGCAGCCCATCGCACACTTCTATCAGTGCGTCGATTTTGCCTTCAAGCTCAATAAATTTAGGGTTTTCCATACTGTATCGCAGGTCTGATTAACGGCTGTCACTAACTATAGTTGTCACAGCCATATGGGTCAATAATCTGATTGACTAGAAAATTAGTATAACCCCGAGGCTGAACGATATCTCTAGCGGATAAACCTGATAAACTAAGTCCTTTAATGTGTTGGTAAGAGGAAATTATGACAGATTTTTTACCTGCGTTGCCTGAATACGATGACGTAGATGATTGGTTTTTAAGCTTAGAAGCAGAGGCTACTCCTGCTGAGCTGCATGGCCAGCTCAGTGGACTAATTGCTGGCAATGGCACGCCTAAGCCAAATCAGTGGTTGGCGATTTGCTCTGAATTATTAGAGGTGAATGTTCAGCCCGGCACGCCTATTGCTGATGAATTGTGCGCGCTAATTGAAACTGTTACGCAGCAATTTAGTGTGGAAGGTTTTGGTTTGGAGTTGTTGGTCCCCGATGAGCAGGCTCCGATGCTAGAGCGAGTTGAAGGTTTGGGCCAATGGTGTCAAGGTTTTTTGACGGGCTTTGCACTGGCAGGCAATACTCAGCAAGGCTGGAAAAATTTAAGCGAAGAAAGCCGCGAAGTATTAACCGATCTTGCCAGTATTGCGCAAGTGATGGTCGATGAAGACGACGCTGAACAGCAAGAGCAAGATTATTTGGAGTTACTCGAATATGTGCGTCTGGGTGCTATTCAAGTTTGGTTGGATTTAAACCCGCCGCCACCGCGTGAAGTGGATCCAGAAACCGGTATACCCTACCCCCCTGCTAATAAAAGCATTCACTAATTTAGAAAAAAAGCTATGACTATAAAACGACAAGAATTTGCCAAGCGCCGAAAAGAACTGATGGCGTTAATGGAGCAAGACAGTATTGCAATTATTCCTGCTGCTCAGCAATTAATTAGAAATCGCGATTCAGAATTTGCTTTTCGCCAAGACAGTGATTTTTATTATTTAACTGGTTTTGATGAGCCTGACGCAGTGTTGATATTATTGCCGGGGCGTGAACATGGTGAGTATGTGTTGTTCTGCCAAGAGCGTGATCCGACTAAAGAATTATGGACCGGTTATTTAGCAGGTCCTGAAGGTGCGATAGAAAAATTTGACGCCGACGATGCTTTTCCAATAAGTGATATAGATGACATTTTGCCTGGCTTAATCGAAGGTCGAGAGCGAGTGTACTATGCTATGGGGCGAGCCCCTGAATTTGATCGCCAAGTGATGGACTGGGTGAATGTGATTCGCTCTAAAGTGCGCAATGGCGCCCATCCGCCGGGAGAGTTTGTTGACTTAGACCACTTGTTGCATGAGCTGCGGGTAATTAAAAGTAAAGGTGAGTTAGAGATTATGCGTAAAGCGGGCGAAATTTCTGCTCGTGCCCACGTGCGGGCAATGAAATATTGCCAGCCAAATATGTTTGAGTATCAGCTTGAAGCTGAAATTACGCATGAGTTTATGGCGGCAGGTTCTCGTGCTGCGGCCTATACTTCAATAGTGGGTGCCGGTAAAAACGGTTGTATTTTACATTATACTCAAAACTCTTCAAAAATAAAAAGTGGCGATTTGGTATTGATTGATGCCGGTTGTGAATTGGATTTTTATGCGTCAGATATCACCCGCACTTTCCCAGCCAATGGCAAATACAGCCCAGCGCAAAAGGCCTTATATCAAGTAGTGTTGGATTCACAAATTGCCGCGATAGCTGCGATTAAGGCAGGTGTGGCTTGGAACGTACCTCATGATGTGACGGTGCAAGTGATTACTCAAGGGTTGGTCGACTTAGGCTTACTTAGCGGTGATGTAAAAGAGTTGATAGCAACTGAAGCCTATAAAGATTTTTATATGCATCGCGCTGGCCATTGGTTGGGGATGGATGTGCATGATGTTGGCGACTATAAAGTTGATGATTGCTGGCGCGAGCTAGAAGCTGGCATGGTGCTAACTATCGAACCAGGTATCTATGTGGCGCCCGACAATAAAAATGTTGATGAAAAATGGCGCGGCATTGGTATTCGAATTGAAGACGATGTGGCAGTGACCCAAACAGGTTGTGAAGTGTTAACTGCCGGTGTGGCGAAAACAATTGATGAAATTGAAGCGTTGATGGCTGATTAAAATGCTGCAATATGATGTTGTTATAGCAGGTGGTGGAATGGTGGGAGCTAGTCTTGCCTGTGCTATAGCTGCAGCGAGTAACGGCGCAATATCGGTGTTAGTAGTAGAAGGCTTTCCTCTGCCGGAGGGTAGTACTAAGCCCTCTTACCAGCCAAGTTTCGATGCGCGCTCAACGGCCTTGTCGGCTGGCAGCCGAGCAATTATTGAAGCGATGGGTGTGTGGCAGCATCTTACTGAACATCTACAAAATATTGATAAAATTCATGTGTCGAATAAGGGCCGTCTAGGCTCAACTTTAATGAATGCGGCGCAAGAAAATTTACCAGCCTTGGGTTATGTGGTTGAGAACCAATGGTTAGGAAAAGTGTTGTTGGCGACAGTGCAAAGTCATGCTTGTATCGATTGGCGCAGCCCCGCTAAAGTCAGTGCGGTTGATACTGCTGGCGAAAAACCACTTGCTACTATTCGCCAGAATGACGTTGATGAAAAAATTGTCTGTAATTTGTTGGTCATTGCCGATGGTGCCTATTCAGCGTTAGCGCAATCGATCGGTATTCAATACAGTGAAAATGATTATCGTCACAGTGCAATTATTGCCAATATTTCGACGGCTAAACCACACCTTGGGCTAGCCTACGAACGTTTTACTGATACTGGTCCGTTGGCTATGTTGCCGCTGGTTGCCTTTCAAGGGTATAACCGCAGTGCATTGGTATGGACCATGCCTTGTGAGCAAGCGGAAGAAGTTATCAACTTACCTGATGAGGACTTTTTATCACGCCTACAAGAGCGTTTTGGTTACCGGCTGGGGAAATTACAGCAAGTAGGCGAGCGCGCAAGTTATCCGCTTAAGTTAATAGAAGCGTGCGAGCAGGTGCGAAGCGGTGTTGTGGTCATGGGTAATGCAGCGCATTTTTTGCATCCAGTAGCGGGCCAAGGTTTTAATTTGGCACTGCGTGATATTAATGGGCTGTGCAATCTTATTTGCAGTGCTAAAGCTGCCGGAAATGATTTAGGTAGCTTGAGTCTGTTAGAGCAATATAGAGAAAACCAAGCTTGGGACCAGCGTAAAACAACTGCATTCAGCGACAAAGTAGGCGAGATATTTATGGCTGACCAAATGGTGTTTGCCGTGCTGAGAGATTTTGGTCTTAGCGCATTAGATGTGGTGCCGTCGCTGAAGTCTAAATTTGTTAAGGAGACCGCCGGTTTGGTGGGGGCGCGGGTTAAGTGGTAACTAATAAAAAATACGATGTGGTTATTGTCGGCGCGGGTTTAGCGGGTAGTGCTTTGGCATGTGCCTTAGGTGATAGTGGTTTGAAAATAGCGTTGCTTGAAGGCGGCAGTCTACCCATAACTGCGCCGCTAGCGGCGAGTAAAGTAAATGGGTTTGACCCTCGGGTTAGCGCCTTGACCGAAGCCTCAAGAAAGTTTTTACAGCAAATTGATGTATGGGCTTCGATGCAGGGAATTTCTGTTGGTTCATACCGCCATATGACAGTGTGGGATGCGCAGGGCACTGGCGAAATAGAATTTGATGCCGGTGAGGTGCAACAGCCGCGATTAGGGCATATTGTTGAAAATCGAATAACTAACTGGTGTCTATTACAGCGTCTTAGTGCGCTGCCAGTTGACGTATTTAGTAATACTAAAGTAAGTGACCTAATAGAAATAAGGGGCACTGATACTTCTAAGGGTGACGCGGCATATAGCGTGGTGCTAGAAGATGGCTCGACAATACAGGCATCGTTGTTGGTTGCTGCCGATGGGGCTCGGTCGATTATTAGAACCTTAGCCGGGTTTGAAACCCGCGAATGGGATTACAACCACCAAGCTATTGTGGCCACCGTTGAATGTGAGCATCAGCATCAGCATACGGCTTGGCAGCGCTTTTTACCGCAGGGGCCGTTAGCGTTGTTGCCGCTAACCGATGCAAATGGCGGCAAACACTATTGCTCTATAGTTTGGTCAGCTGAACTTAATTATGCAGATGAGCTGTCGGCGTTAACTGACGACGAGTTTTGCAGTGCATTAGGGAAAGCATTTGAGTATAGGCTAGGTGAGATTACTGCAGTCAGTAAACGGTTTAGCTTCCCATTGCGCCAGCGCCATGCGAAACAGTATTTTAAACCCGGCCTAGTGTTGGTTGGAGACGCGGCACATAGTATTCATCCGCTCGCGGGGCAAGGCATTAATTTGGGCTTGCAAGATGTGCAAGTACTGGCAGAAGAAATTGTTCGCGGGGCCGCGCGTGGTTTAGCGGTTGGCGATGAGACAATACTGCGCCGCTATCAGCGCCGGCGGATGGCGGCTAACTTAGCTATGATGGCCGCTATGGACGGTTTTAAGCGTTTATTTGAGCGCCCAGAACTACCAGTGCGCTGGCTACGCAATGAAGGGTTGCGCTTACTGGGTAAAATTCCCGAGGTTAAAAATACGATTATCCGTCGAGCAATGGGTTTATAGCGGTTTTAGTGGGCTACTGAAATACTAAATTTTTTCGCCTCCGCGCTTGTGTTTCACCCCACGGCTAGTAATATCCGACCCTTAAATAGACCACCTTTTTATACTCTGAACCAGGGAAATACCATGAGCCACACACCTACCGAATTAAAGTATGCCGCGTCTCACGAATGGGCTAGATTGGAAGAGGATGGCACGGTAACCGTTGGTATTAGTGATCATGCTCAGCAAGCCTTGGGCGACGTGGTGTTTGTTGAAGCGCCAGATATCGGTGACGATCTTGATGCTGGCGGAGAGGCTGGAGTGGTAGAATCAGTCAAAGCAGCATCAGATATTTACTCGCCAGTTAGCGGTGAAGTGGTTGCCGTTAATGAAGTCTTGGAAGATGCGCCTGAAACAATTAATGAAGATCCTTACGGTGAAGGCTGGATGTTTAGAATTAAGCCTGCAGATGTGTCAGAGCTTGATGAGTTATTAAATGCAGAAGCCTACGAGGCATCTCACGAGGAGTAAAATCCTCTGGTCATTTTATACGGGCGTGACTGGTATTCAGCACGCCCGTTTTCATTTTTAGCCGGTTGGTGTTGTTATGGAATTAGCTGTTATTCGTTTAAAAGATAAATGTGACCGTCGTATTAGAGGCGGCCATTTGTGGGTTTATAGCAACGAGATTGATACCCAAGCAACGCCGCTTAAAAACTTTAGTGCCGGCGAGCAAGCAGTACTTGAGTCGGCGAATGGCAAAGTGGTTGGAGTAGTTTACCTCAACCCTAATTCGTTAATTTGTGGGCGGCTAATAACCCGCGACTTAAAAGACTTTTTGGGTAAAGATCTACTGGCAACCAGAATTCGGCAAGCCTTGGTGGTGCGCGAAAGACTTTATGCAGATAGTAGTTATCGGCTGATTTACGGCGAAAGCGACGATTTGCCCGGTTTAGTTGTCGACCGTTTTAATGATGTGCTGGTGGTACAAATTGGTACGGTTGGTATGGAGCAGATGAAAGAAGAGATAGTGGAGGCCTTAGTTGAAGTGCTGGCGCCATTGGCAGTTGTGCTAAAAAACGACTCTCAGGCTAGAAGAGCGGAAGAGCTACCTGAATATGTAGAGGTGGTGTATGGCGAATTACCGGCAGCGGTAATGCTGACAGAAAACGACGCACGTTTTGAAGTGCCAGTGTTAGATGGGCAAAAAACAGGGTGGTTTTATGATCATCGTGAAAACCGTCAGCGCCTAAAGCGTTATTGCCAAGGCGCTAGAGTATTAGATGTCTTTAGCTATGGCGGTAGTTGGGGAATACAAGCGGCAATCGCTGGTGCCAGCGAAGTAGTGTGTGTAGATAGTTCTCCATTGGCACTGGCATACGTTGCTAAAAATGCGGCACATAATAATGTCACCGAGAAAGTAATGACGATGAAAGGCCAAGCCAACGCCTGTATGCGTGACTTAATTGATGCCGGTGAAAAATTTGACGTGGTGATTATTGACCCGCCTGCGTTTATAAAAAAACGTAAAGATATAAAAGTAGGTGAGGCCGGTTATAAGCAGCTTAATCAGCTAGCGATGCGGCTGTTAAACGATAATGGTATTTTGGTATCGGCGTCTTGCTCTATGCATTTAGCTAAAGATCGCTTAAACGATATTTTGCGCGCTGCCAGTAGGCAGGTTGAAAAACGTTGTCAGATATTAGAACAAGGTGGGCAGGGGCCAGATCATCCGGTGCATCCGGCGATTGTTGAAACAGAATATTTGAAAGCCGTATTTGCTAGGATTTATCGCTAGCGATTGCTTAGTTTCTAAACGACAATATTGGCCAGCCATGGTCTAGTGCATGCTGGCGTAATATTTGGTCTGGATCTACCACGATGGGATTATCGACAATGCTTAGTAGAGGCAAATCGTTGTGGGAGTCGCTATAAAAATAGCTGCCTTCTAGGTTGTGGCCAGTTTCCTCAAGCCACTGTTGCAGCCGGGTTACCTTGCCTTCTTTATAGCTGGGTACGCCGCTAGGTTTACCAGTGAAGTGGTCGTTAATTATTTCGCCTTCCGAGGCAATTAACAAATCGATACCAAGAGATTTAACTATTGGTCCAGTGACAAAGCTATTGGTAGCGGTAATCACCATTACAGTGTCGCCTGCAGCGCGATGTTGTTCTAGTATTTGATCGGCTTTGGCCAGTTTGATCGGATTGATTTTGTTAACCATAAATTCTTTGTGTAAGTCATTCAGTTGCAGCGGGTTAAATTGCGCTAGTGGTTTTAAGGCGAAGCATAGATAGGCGTAGATATCGAGTTGGCCTTGTTGGTAGTCAGCAAAAAATTTGTCGTTAGTGGCGCTAAAATGCTCGCCATCAACTAGCCCTTTTTCAACTACAAATTCACCCCAGGCGTGGTCGCTGTCGCCCGCAATTAAGGTGTTGTCTAAATCAAACAGTGCTAAGGCCAAGGTGTTACTCCTATTAGGGGGTTTACTAATCACTATGATGCTTAGAATACTGATGAGCAGCAGCTGATACAAATATCTGTGACTTAGGTGGCGATATCAAATTGTCGTCCAAGTCATATTTGTGAAATAATACCAGTATACATTATGGTTCAAAGTGGAAATTTAACAGTGATAGACGCAGATGGATACCGGTCAAATGTGGGCATTATGGTTGCCGATAGTATGGGCCGACTGCTGTGGGCTCGCCGTATCGGGCAAGACTCTTGGCAGTTCCCCCAGGGCGGCATAGACCGCGACGAGACGCCAGAAGATGCCATGTATAGAGAGCTACATGAAGAAATTGGTTTGCAGCCAGGTTTGGTAGAGATCGTTGCTAGCACTCAGGGTTGGTTACACTACCGATTACCGCCTCATTTAGTGCGCAAAAATTCAGAGCCGGTGTGCATAGGACAAAAGCAAAAGTGGTTTTTGCTGCAGATGCAGGGTAAAGACGATGATGTTTGTTTTGATTGTGGTGACAAGGCGGAATTTGATCACTGGGAATGGGTAAGTTATTGGTATCCGCTGACCCAAGTTATTGATTTTAAGAAAGATGTGTATCGTAAAGCGATGGCAGAACTAGCGCCCGCGCATGCTAAGTTGATAAAAACAGCTAGAGAAGAAAGAGCTAAAGAAGAAAAAGTTAAGGAAGATTGGTAACTACTTATTATGCTTGAAGAACTACGAAAAATTGTTCAGGAAGTAAACGCTGCCAGTGATCTTCAGGCGGCGCTGGATATTATTGTCCGCAGTGTTCGTAGCGCCATGGGCACCGAGGTTTGCACCGTTTATCTCTACGATACGGCTAAAGAACAATATATTTTTCGTGCTAACGAAGGCTTAAACCAAGATCTAATAGGCAAAGTTGGGCTCGCTAAGGGTGAGGGTTTGGTTGGCAAAGTCGCCAAGCGTGAAGAGACTATCAATATTGATAATGCCGAGCAGAATCCTGCTTATCGCTATATGCCCGGTATTGGTGAAGAAAACTTTAAAGCGTTCATGGGTGTACCAATTATTCATCGCCGCAAGGTGTTGGGAGTGTTGGTTGTGCAGCAGCAAGCGCCGCGCCGCTTTGATGAAAGCGAAGAGTCGTTTCTCGTCACTATGTCAGCGCAGTTGGCAGCCTTGATTGCCCATGCTGACGCCAGTGGAGCGATGATTGCCGATGTTGCTGGCGGTACAGCAATATTTCATGGCGTGGCAGGTAGTGAAGGGATTGCCATTGGCGAGGTAGTCGTGGTTGTACCGCCGGCAGATTTAGATGCTGTGCCCAACCGGAAGTGTGAAGACCCAGAGGTCGAAATAGAGTTTTTTAATCAAAGTTTAGCGGCAGTCAGGGCAGATATAAAAGATCTGTCAGAGAACTTAGCTACGCTACTGCCGCGTGAAGAGCATGCTTTGTTTGATGTGTATTTAGGCATGTTAGACGACAAAGCGCTGGGCGATGAAGTTACTGACTTGATTCGCGGGGGAGAATGGGCCCAGGGCGCTATTAGCCAAGTGATGCGCACCCATGCGCGCGCCTTTGAAATGCTCGATGATGCCTATCTGCGTGAGCGCGCGGTAGATATTAAAGACTTGGGCCGCAGGGTGTTAGCGTATTTACAGGAGTCAGGCGACCAGGCTCGTGAGTATCCAGAAAAAACAATCTTAATTGGCGAAGAGCTAACGGCGTCGGCGTTGGCTGAAGTGCCAGAAGAGCGCTTAGCTGGTTTAGTGTCGGTGCGCGGTTCGCGCAATAGCCACCTAGCGATAATGGCGCGAGCGTTAGGTGTTCCCACGGTGGTTGGAGCAGAAGACCTGCCGTATACGCGGTTAGATAATCAACAAGTTATCGTTGACGGCTCGGTTGGCGAAGTGATTTGCAATGCGCCAGAAGATTTACGTCAACATTATGAAAAGTTACAGGCTGAAGATTTAGAAATTGCCGTTGGCTTAGAAGAGTTAAAAGATAAGCCGTGTGAAAGTCTTGACGGGCATCGGCTGCCATTAGTGGTAAACACGGGTTTAGTCAGTGAAGTGGCTCGCTCTTTAGATCGCGGTGCGGAAGGCGTTGGTTTATACCGGACTGAAATTCTGTTTCTATTACGCGACCGTTTTCCTAGTGAAGAAGAGCAACGACAGATTTATCGTGAGCAGTTAGAAGCGTTTTATCCTAAGCCGGTGACAATGCGCACCTTAGACATCGGCGGCGATAAAGCGCTACCGTATTTCCCTATATCTGAAGAGAACCCGTTTTTAGGCTGGCGCGGAATTAGGGTGACCTTGGATCATCCAGAAATTTACTTGGCGCAGATTAGAGCGATGATGAAGGCTAACGCTGATTTCGGTAATTTGCGTATTATGTTGCCAATGATTAGTAATGTGATGGAGCTGGAGGAAGCCTTAGAGCTGCTTTATCGCGCTCATGAAGAATTGCTTGAGGAAGGCTATAAGATGGAATTGCCTCCGGTGGGGGTGATGATTGAAGTGCCCGCAGCTGTTTATCAAGCCCGAGAGTTTGCGCGTCGAGTAGACTTTTTGTCGGTGGGGAGTAACGATTTAACTCAATACTTGCTGGCGGTTGATAGAAATAACCCGCGAGTAGCTGATCTTTATCACGCTTATCACCCGGCCGTGCTGCGCGCCTTAAAAATTATTGTAGATGGTGGCCATGCTGAAGGTAAGCCAGTGTCTATTTGCGGTGAGTTAGCTGGTGACCCCGGTGCGGCGGTATTGCTAATGGCAATGGGCTTTGATGTATTGTCGATGAGTGCTTATAACTTGCCAAAAGTAAAAGCGGTGATTAGGCAAATTACTAAGGCGCAGGCGGTTGAGTTACTCAATAGCGTGTTGGAGCTTGAAAATAATCGCGACATCGAAGAAAAGGTTAATGAGACTTTGGCGCAGTTAGGCGTAATTATGCCGTCGCGAGTGAAGTTTAGCGGCTAGGACTAAAGCGTAAAGCGAAATTCAATATCGTGAATTACTTCTCCTGCAGAGTTAAAGCCTCTTTCTTTTAATAATATGTCCTCGCTAATTGATACTACTGTGCTGGCTCGAGTACCGTATTGCGGAGATTGTATAAAGCGCGGTGCAAGTAATCTTTCGGTTTCAATGTCGATAGCTGTATCAGGAAGATCGATGTCTTGAGGCAGAGTTTTATCGGCCAGCAAATTAATTAAGTCGTCGTCAGACTGTGCCCGTTTTAAGGCTTCAACTCCGCCCATAGTTTTTGGCCATGAGGTATTTAAAAAAGCATTACTTAACCCGTAATAACCGGCCACCAACTTAGTAATTTGGTTTTGAGTATTGCTGTAATAATAAAAATCAACGCCATCATCAAGCAGTAAGTTAAAGCCACTATATTGGTCTCTATTGCGTTGTATCTCGCTCAGATAGTCAAGACTGCCGGTATTAGCGGCTAAAAAATCAGCGCACAGAGCGCCGCGTGAAACAGTCCCTGCTGTTGAATCTGGATTACGATAATTAGTGATGGCGGCAAAGCGCCCCTGCTTAGTGACGCCTAGCCAGGTTCCGCCAGCTTGCAGGTCTTGTCCAGCAATAATAGTTGGTTGCTGCGGCCATGATCTGGCAGCTAATGCCGGGCGCAGATGAAATTCATCTCGGTTTGCGGCAAGCCACAAGCGCATATTGCTGTTAGGTTGATAAGAAAAAAGTATTAAGCACATAAATTGTTTGGCGTGGGCAGCGTCCTTAGTGATAATGGCTTGATTAGATAAAAGAGTATACTAGCATCAGATGATAATAATTTTTTACTTGGCCCTTGGCGCTATTGCTGGTTTTATGGCGGGGTTATTTGGTATTGGTGGTGGGCTAATTATAGTTCCAGCGTTGGTATATGCCTTCACTCTGCAAGGTCTTGCGCCAGAGGTGTTAACTCATATGGCAGTTGCCACATCGCTGGCTACGATTGTGGTTACCTCTGTTAGCTCGGTATTGGCTCATCATAATGCCCGGGCGATACAGTGGAATACTTTTACCGTGATAGCGCCGGGTATACTGTTGGGAGCATGGTTGGGTGCGCAGATTGCAGGCTTACTAAGTGGCGCAACCTTACGTATTTTGTTGGGATTTTTTATCTTAATTATTGCAGCGCAAATGGGGTCTGGTGTTAAAGCGAGCCCGCAGCGAGAGGTTCCGCAGGGGTTAGGGCTATCATTTGTTGGCTTGTTTATTGGCGGTATATCGGCCTTGTTTGGTATTGGTGGTGGCTCGTTAACGGTGCCATTTTTAAGTTATTGCAATGTGCGAATTCAATCTGCGGTGGCAACTTCTGCAGCGGTTGGTCTGCCAATTGCGGTGGCAGGGGCGTTAGGTAGTATTTTTGCCGGGC
>TARA_B110000902_G_scaffold61547_1_pt1 | contig 20081 bp, 18 predicted proteins | sample TARA_B110000902 | Tara Oceans TARA_B110000902 (sample SAMEA4398009) | marine metagenome | biome: Polar Biome; feature: [SRF] surface water layer (ENVO:00010504); material: water (ENVO:00002006), including particulate matter (ENVO:01000060) such as... | depth 5 m | reverse complement strand
TTTTGCTCAATCAGGCAAGTGTGCCAGCAGGCAAACTTCGCAGTATGCCAGAGATGCTTGAGCTACCGTATTCCGACGAGCGAGGTTTTCTTCACAAGGTAGATATTCCGGCACTAGACCAAGAATACTCAGTACCCGGCGTTGGTTTTCTAGCCGGCGGTAAAAACGGTTATGTTGAATCACCACCGCCTATGCTGGGAGAGCATACCGCTGACGCCCTAAAGGAAGTCGGTTTATCTGATCAAGAAATTACTGAGCTGCAAGAAGCTGGAGTGGTCGGTGTTTATGATAAGACAGGAAAAAGCGCTCAAAGATGATGCTTCACTTGTCAGTCATTAGAAATTTTTATCCATGAATCTGGGAGAAAGATAATGTTGGACCCGAAATACATCACCTTAGAAATATCAGGAAATGTTGGCATTGTGACCTTCAGTAATCCGCCTTACAATTTATTCAACCTGCAAGCGCTAGAGGAATTACAGTGGGCTTTTAGAAAGCTGGATGCCGACGACGAATGCCGGGCAATTGTCTTGGCTGCTGAGGGCAAGGTCTTCTGCGCAGGCGCGGACCTAACTACTGGTTTGGCAGAGGGTATTGATTTTGCTGAAGCATCATCAAATTTTTACCGTCTCGCTATGACATTTTTCGATACCAAAAAACCCATGATTGCAGCGGTTCAAGGCGCGGCAGTCGGCGCCGGTTTTGGTTTGAGCCTCGTCGCAGATTTTCGCATAGCCTGTCCCGAAACTACGTTCAGTGCGAACTTTACCCGCCTTGGAATCCATCCTGGGTTTGGTATGTCATTAACCCTGCCCAGAATAGTAGGCGTCAGTAATGCTGAACTACTCTTTTATACCGGCCGACGACTCAAAGGCACCGACGCTATGAAGATGGGACTTTTAACCGAGCTGGTCGAGCAAGATGACGTTCTGCCGACAGCAATGAAACTGGCTCAGGAAATTGCTATTTGCGCGCCACTGGCCGTGCAAGATACAAAAGCTACGATGAAAATGGATTTAGCAGATCAGATTCGAGCTGCGAATAAACGGGAACAAGCGTTGCAGGTAGTGCAGATGGCGACCGACGATTTTCGCGAAGGAATAAAAGCTGCAAACCAAAGACGAGAACCTAATTTCACTGGACGCTAAACCTAGGCTGAATCTAAAGTCGACAATAATGCCGAGGGTTATATGCCAACAACAAATTTGATAAGCGGTAATGAACAAAAGCATATCGATGACTATCCCAGTTCTCGAGAAGCAAACTATGTCTTGGGATTGCTGTTTTTGGCTTACGCTTTTTCGTTTATTGATCGGCAGGTCCTTGGGGTAATGGTCGGCCCTATTAAAGAAGATCTTGCGCTCAGCGATTTTCAGTTCAGCTTACTTCAAGGCGCTGCATTTGCCATTCTCTACAGTGTGATGGCTCTTCCTTTTGGACGAATGGCAGATACCAAGAACCGAAAATTAATTATGGCCATTGGGGTATTTGGCTGGAGTTTGATGACCATCGGCTGCGGCTTGGCAAAGAATTTTACGCAGCTGTTTGTGATGAGGATGGGGGTTGGTGTGGGCGAAGCGGCATTGTCTCCAGCAGCCTACTCGACCATTACTGACAGTTTTCCTCGGGAGAAACTGACGAGAGCGCTGGCAATTTATAAAGCCGGCATGTTAGTTGGCGGCGGTCTGGCATTGCTTTTGGGCGGGATTATATACGACTACTATGCGGCGATACCCAATTTATCGATGCCACTATTGGGCGCCATGAAGGCTTGGCAGGCGACCTTTGTCACCGTCGGGCTACCTGGGTTTTTACTGGCCGTTATGATTCTTTTCATCAAAGAGCCCGGGCGCAAAGGCATGTTGCGATCTTCTGAAGATGACTCTCCAAAATCATTGAAAATCGGAGAGGTTTTTGCCTTTATGTTTGTGCAGCACCGTCAGCTCTATATCAGTCTGTTTGTGGGTTGTTCGATACTTGCCATCGTAAGTTATGGCTTTTCGTCGTGGTTCACAGAAATGCTGATTCGCAACTTTTCTCTGACTCGCAGTTATGCGGGGTCGCTTATGGGGTCTGTAATAATTACTGCGGGGCTTTTGGGGGTACTTTCAGGCCCATCATTTGTTGCACTGCTACAAAAACGCGGCTTCGCGGACTCGAATATGCGGGCTTTAATGCTAGTATCTATCGCCCTTATCCCAACAGCTATCGCCGCCCCACAAATGCCCGACTATATACTGGCATTGGTGTTAATGAGTGTGACGGTTTTTCTGCAGGCCGCCTATGTCGGTGTTGCCGCCGCTGCGGTTCAAATGGTTACGCCCAATCAGATGCGCGGCCAAGCTACTGCCATCTATCTTTTCTCTACTAATATGTTAGGCCTAGCATTGGGCTCAACGCTGGTAGCAGGGCTCACTGATTTTGTCTTTGCTGATGAAAGAGCGCTGATGCATTCGCTATCGCTGATCTCGGCAATCCTTCTGCCACTGGCGGCGTATATTTTTTGGAAAGGATTGAATGCATTTTCTGTCGCCATCAAGCGATCAGAGGACTGGAGTTAATTGCAAAAATTAAGCGGCAGCGATCGCGGTTAAAATTGGGCGTCAGGTTATATCGCTCAACGGCCCAGCGAAAAAAAAGCGCCGTCGCTTGAACTGCGACAAACGATCAGTAACGGCTTCAAGGAAACTGCACTGAACAAGGCCGTCAATTGTGTGGTGCTCACCGCTAATCAAAACTAGTCGATAGTCTCTAAAGCACAGGCTCTCTAGGGGGAGGCATCGGTTTGCAGCGCAACTCGATCAGTGTCACTGGTACCGTAATCAATGAAATCAATGGCGCTCTGTATTGTTGAAAACATGGACTCCTCGCTCATATAATTACTCAATGGCGAGTTGTGCAACGCATCTCGAACAGGACCTATCGCATTGGTGATATACAGTTTAATACCCTGTTGCTGCAAATTATCTATGATTTTTTGCAACATCAGGATCGCCGTGGTGTCCACGCTGTTTACTGCCTCTGCATCGAAAACTATCGAGGTCAATGAGTTATCTGGGCGTTGCTTTATCCAACGATAAAGATTGTCTACAAAATAGTCTTTGTTAGCAAAATACAGCGGTGCATCAAACCGAAAAATAAGAATATCATCGCGAATAACCACATCATCAAAACGATTCACATTGCGAAATAAGCGACCTCCCTGAATAGATCCAAGCTCGGTCATGTGGGGGGTTGCCGACGTATAAATAACCCTCGCTATAGACAGCACAACACCCGCCAGCAAACCCTGCTGAACGCCCAATACCAAGGTGACTACAAAGGTCACCAACATCAACAAGAACTCGTGCCGATTTTGTTTAAACAGAGCCTTCATTTGTCCGTATTTGAACAACCCAGCGACCGATACAATAATAATGGCGGCTAATAATACTTTAGGCAGAGGGTAGCTGATAAAGACAGGCGTTAAGAACATCATAACAATCACAATGACCACCGAAGAAACAACCGCTGATACCTGTGTTAACGCCCCCGCCTCGATAAATGCAGCACTTCGCGAAAAGCTCGCCGACACAGGAAACGCTTTAAAAAAAGACCCCACAAAATTGGCCACACCCATGGCCACCAGTTCTTGATTAGGCTTGACGTTAAATTTGTCCGTCGGTTTTTCCTGCGCTTTACAGATCGACATGCTACCCACATAGCCCATTAATGCAACGGTCATTGCCGTGGGAATCAGAGCCATTAACTGATCCGAAGTGATACCGGGCATCCGTGGAGTTGGTAACCCCCGTGGAATGTTGGCAATGACGTCAATACCATAGGCCTGAGCATTCCAAACACCGGAACAAATCATCCCGATGACCAACAGAATTAAACCGCTCGGCATGCTCGGAAAGAACCGCTTAGGATAGATCATGAAGACTAACCCGATCAGGCCGATACCTGCGGTGAGCCAATGCCAACTGCCAATCCGTTGGACGAAATAAAAAATCTGGCTAAAAATATTACCGCTGTCCACCGTAATGCCCAGCATGTTTTCAAACTGGCTTCCCATAATGATAATTGCGGCAGCGCAGGTATAACCAAGAATAACCGGGTACGACAAAAAGTTAGCGATAAAGCCAAATTTGATCAATCCAAAAGCAAACTGAATTACCCCAACCAACAGCGTTAAGGCAATCGCCAGCTCCAGATAGTTATCAGAACCCGGCTCAGCAAGCACGCTAAGCCCCGTGAGAATGAGGATGGAGTCAAGTGCAACCGGCCCCATAGAAATTTTATTAGAGGTGCCTAGCAGTGCATATAATACGGGAGGAACAATACAGGCATAAAGTCCATACTCGGCGGGTAAACCTGCAACCAACGCATAACCCATGCTCTGAGGAATGAGCATCGCCGCAATGGTTATACCGGACAAAAGATCGCTCTTAAATATGCCTCGATTGTAACCTTGTAGCCATCCTAAACCAGGAAAAAATTTACGTAACACCTGTTGGACCTCATTAGCGAGTACTAGACACTGTCGCTTATTTTTAACCACCTTACCACTGCACACATGACAACACTATATGTGAAGATCACTCGTCTGTTGATAGTAAGAAGACCAAGCCCATAGATTGAAAGGCCTGAACGCTCTACCTGTTATTTACTTATTCAGGTTAATAACAGGCAGGTTCAGGCGTTCCAATCTATTCCTAACTGCTAGCTAGATCTGGCCTACTTGCCCTTTAAAACCCTAAAATTTCAACTGTAACTGAAAGCGATTATTGATTTGTTCGACACTGTCGACATCAGCAGTGATCGATTCGAATCTCCAGCGAGCCGTCAGTCCTTTAACGACGTCGCCTAGATTGTAAATAACGTCAACATCAATGGCTTCTCGATCTACTGCTGTATCAAAGTCGAATTCTGCATAACTGAGCTTCAGTTTCACTTTCGCAAAACTGTGATTAAACGTTAGCTTAATCGCATCCCCGGCGTCCACATTCTCGACGGTTGCCAACATATTATTAGTAAATATAGGGCTCGTTGAGAATGAATATGGCGCGAGGAAAGCTCCGTTCTTAAAAGTTCCACTTTTTTCTGCGACAGTCGTGTAAGCCAGTGTCAATTTCGATTTCCCAAAACCCGCTCCGCCTTGAACACCCCATAAAGTAGAATCGACTTCGCCGAGCAGTTCATCACCAGTCTCTCCTTGACTAACAAATTGTGCAGCAACGAAAGGTTTTACAGTGCCACTAACAGGAAAACTGTAGTTACCCTGCAAATATATACTGGTGAATAAATCTGCGTGGTCATAGACCCACCCCTGAAGTTTGATTCCATCGATCGAATAAACAGCACCGAGCATCGTTGTCCCCGATGTGCTCTCAACGTCAACCCCATAACGCCCGGTTGACCATTTACCGACATCAATAAATTCATCTGAGTTACGATTTTTAATCGTATTGATATGATTAAGTTCTATTGTTAAATTTGAAATACCTTTATTTTTTATGCTGCCGCCTTCAAAACTAAATGGAATTACAAAGGCATCACCGCTATTAGCAAAGGGAGTATTTAGTCGTTGCCGTCCTATCGTCAGCACCGTATCTGCAGCAGAGGCACTAATATAGGCCTCCCCTAACACTTCTATATCACTACCTAGGCGCTTATTAACTTTCGCAGGATCAGAACTATTGGTTCCAAGATCTTGGGCCGTGTAATAACCCAGACCCACCTTAAACACACCTATTTTACCCGTTTCTGCACGCAACGCGCCGCCCAGTGAAAACGCAGCTTCATCCATCTTAGTATCGTAATCTCTGGTATTGTAATAGGCACGAATATTCCCATCTACAGTACCGTCTTCGATTGCCGCCTCAATTCCATCACTGAATGCCGTACCATTGAAACCTATTGACGCTACCATCCCTAACCCAACATATTTTTTGACGTTCATTGTAAATCCCCAGCAGTAAAAAAAATTACGGTTTTTTTCAGATCAACACAATCCAAAAACGCTAACCTAATAAAATTAAAAGACTTGTACTAACAAGACATATCAAGACACTAGTGAGAACGCTATTTCCGTGCCAGAAATTAAATTACGAAAAAAAAGATCGCAATTAAATTATAACCAATTGTATTTGATAGGTTTTCGTAAACATTCAAAAGTTATGGACAATAAAAATAGATATTTTTTTTCGCTTCATTAAGTGGCAAATCCTAATAAACTTCCTTTATATTGCACTCAATATGCGCACCAAAAATCAGCCAAAAAATAACTAATACAAGTCGCTTTAAATAATTAGCCACATTCAGTAAACGTTTGGCTCTATGAAATACGTGCTGACAATGAGACCAATGCACATCGGATCTACTGATCACAAATCACATGATGGCCGGTGGCTGCATAATAATGCGCTTATAGGGTGAAATAGTCAGCTCGCCGGCAGAGCTGCTGACGCCTAAAAAAGTTGACTACCGAGTGATTCAATTAATTTCGCGAATGAAATAAAAGATGAACCGTTGGCTAATAAAATTTTAAACCATGATTAAATTTCAGAAATCATCATTTTCGGAGATTCTAAAGCGCTAAGATTGCTTTTCCACAACTTCGCAGCAACCTGGTTGGCAAGGGCGATATACGCATTAGCAAGCGCGCCCATGGGATCACACACAACAGTTGGCAGGCCTCGGTCGACATTTTCGCGGATACGCGAATCTAAAGGTAATGAGCCGAGCACGGGAGTCGTATAGTCCTGCGCCAGTTTCTCCGCACCTCCAGCTCCAAAAATAGATTCCTCGTGACCACAACTTGAACAAATATGCGTTGACATATTTTCGCATATTCCCAGTACTGGAATTCCCACCTTGTTAAACATTTCGATGCCCTTGCGAGCGTCTAACAATGCTATTTCTTGCGGTGTCGTAACAATAACTGCGCCGGCGACATGAAAGGTCTGTGCCAGGGATATTTGTATATCTCCCGTTCCAGGAGGCATGTCCACAATCAGGTAATCTAGGTCACCCCATAATGTCTGCTCCATTAGCTGCTGCAAGGCTCGCACTGCCATAGAGCCACGCCAGATCATCGGCGCTTTTTCCTTAGCCAAATAGCCCACAGACATTGACTTAATACCGAAGCGCTCTATTGGCTGAATAAATTTATTATCTACAACTTCTGGCTTTACGTTTTCGTCGACTCCCAACATTGCACACTGGCTCGGGCCATATATATCTGCATCCAGCAAACCAACTTTAGCGCCTTCAGCACTTAAGGCAAGGCTCAGGTTGACAGCGGTGGTCGACTTACCCACTCCACCTTTCCCCGAGGCCACCATCACAATATTTTTTACACCAGATAAATGCTTCTGCGTATTAATTGTCGGAAAAGCCAATACGTCGGAGCGAAAATTTACCTCAACTGGTCCGATGCCAGCCGCTTCAAGCTGTGCTTTTAGTGCCATACTATTGATATTATCAAGGGAAATAGCCTTGGCACCTAAGGTAATCCCGACAGTGGTGAGGCCATTGTCAACCTCAACGGAATTTACCGCCTTAAGCGAAATATAGCTCTCTTCCATTAGTGGATTGTCGATAGATTCAAGTACAGATAACACGTCCTGCTTATTCATAACAACTACTCCACAAAAGCGCGCTCAATGACATAACTACCAACATTCCCATGATTGGATTCAGAAAATCCCAAGCCGTCCAGAATTTCACAAATCTCCTTCAGCATTGATGGACTACCACAAATCATGGCCCGGTCATGCTCTGAATTAATCGGAGGAAGGCCCAAATCAGTAAACAGTTTACCCGACCTGATCAGGTCTGTAATCCGGCCCTGATTCGAATATTCCTCTCGTGTAACCATGGGGTAATAGATCAGTTTATTACGAACTTCCTCGCCGAAATACTCATTATTCGGAAGTGAATCAGTCACTAGATCACGATAGGCAAGCTCATTAATTTTTCGCACGCCGTGGGTCAGTATTATTTTATCGAACTTTTCATAGACCTCAGGGTCTTTTATAATACTAATAAAAGGTGCTAAACCCGTACCGGTACTAAACAGATATAGATTTTTTCCAGGAAGTACATTGTCCAGCGTAAGCGTTCCCGTTGATTTATCATTAACAAATACTTCGTCACCAATTTTTACATTTTGTAACTTTGATGTTAACGGACCATCAGGAACTTTGATGCTAAAAAACTCGAGCTCTTCTTCATAACTGGCACTAACGATACTATAGGCCCTCAACAGAGGGCGCCCTTCATTTTCAATACCGATCATCGTAAAATGACCGCTCTTGAAACGGAATCCCATATCTCTGGTCGTTTTGAAACTGAACAATGTGTCATTCCAATGATGAACTTCTGTGACTTTTTCAGTCATCAATTTTGCCATGGTCAATCATCCTCTAGGTAAAAAATTAACAAATTGGTAGCCGGCCACAATCTCGAAATCTGTAACAAAGTACATGCGGCACCTATTTCAGCTATTTCTCAAAGGCAGTCTGGATTACTGTTCCTCATAAAAATTATTCATCTTTACTGATCTAGATAATCGAGCGCGGCGCCATTAGCGATAGCATGTAGGTATGCCCATGGGAATACACCCCGATCGTGGCCGTCGGCAAAAATAATTTGCAGGCCGGTACTACCCATCAAATTTATCTTCTTGATTCTCCCGCTATCGGTTATCAGCTCTGTACCTATCATTTTCCGTGATCGACAGCCGGAACATGCACAATGTCTTCGCAAGTTACCCCCAGCTATCTTGCTTAGCTCGCCATCGGCCCAAGTTATATCCAGACTACTGGTAAATTTTTTGAGTCGAACTTCCACTGGCGTCGGCTGCTGATTATTCATAATACTGTTCATTCTTTTTAGGGTAAGAATCCGTGCTACTTGTTATGACAAGTGCGCTTAAATTAAACGGCCTCAGACTCCAAGATCAGCGCGCCACGCTTATCCGGCTTGTCAGCCCAGTCTTCAGCATCCTCGAGAGGATCTTGAGTAGCCAATATTTCTGGCCACCGAGTAGAGAGATCCGCATTAATCTTGATATATTCTTGAAACTCATCCGGCAAATCGCTTTCCTCGTAGATAGCATCGACTGGACACTCTGGAATACAAAGAGCACAATCGATACAGCCATCCGGGTTAATAACGAGAAAGTTCGGCCCCTCGTGAAAACAATCGACGGGGCAAACGTCAACACAGTCGGTGAACTTGCACTTGATACACTGCTCTGTCACTACAAAAGTCATAATAGAACTCCAAATCTTAATCTTCGCTGACTGCAAGTGCGGCGGTTTCAATCTTTTCTTGTGCCCAGCGCGCCAACTTACGTACGTCGGGATCGTTATCATCCAAAGCAATCGTTACAAATTTCAAACCATCCGGATGAGAAATTTCTCCCAGGGCAGCAACGGCGGCTTTGCGCAAATTACTGATTGGATCATTAATACAAACGCCCAGCGCAGGTATTCCTTCGGCCATCCCCAACTTACCAATCGTCTCGGCTGCCTTCTCTTTCACCTGCCAGCGTTCATCGCTAGTTTTCTCGATAAGCTGATCTATCGCATCAGTGATTTTTAAACGACCTATTCCCTTGATCGCCTCAACCAGTACTTGCCAGTTGACATCACCCAGAGCCGAAATCAAAGCGTGTGATACTTGACTGGGTGTTGCGAATACCAGAGAGCCAACGGCGGTGCGGCGCACTTCTGAATCTTCATCATTGGCGGCAACCACCATCAACTGCGGCAAATTCTCAGCCTCTTGCAAGTATCCGAGAACGCCGACCGCCTCTCGACGAACGCCAGCATCGGCATGCTGAAGTAGTCCAATAGCATAAACTCTTGCATCTTTGATGCGCATTGGCTTTAAGGCACGAAGAACAGCGGTAAGTACAAAGCTATCGTCTTCTGCTAACGCCGCCAAGAGCGCCGGAGCGACCGTTTGATCTTTTAAGTCCGCCAGTGCATTAGCGGCGGCGTTACGCACGTTTTCATCATCTGATGTCAGCGCTTCAACGAGAGCGTCCATCATATCGACAGGCTCGAATTCGTCGATCACTTTGGCGGCTTCCATTCGCACTGTCGCGTCTTCATCGCCAAGAGCTTTAATCAGTAGTTCAACGGCCTCTGGTTCAGGACTATCGACAAGGTCCATTACCGCAACGCGTCGAATACCCACATCGGCATCGTTTAAACGCGTTTCGATCGAAATTAACAACGGATCTGTAAAATTAGACATGTTCAACCTCAGCGTAATAAGTAAGGAATGTTGACGGTAACAGCATCGGTGGGACAGTCTGTCTCACAGGGCATGCAGTACCAGCACTCATCGTATTTCATGTGGGCTTTTCCGGTTTCTTCGTTAATCCACAAGACATCGAGTGGACAAACGTCAATGCAGGTGCGGCAGCCTTTTTCTGCTATACATTTGTCGTCATCAATAACGACTGGAACCATTGAAATCTGTGATGCTATTGGCATGGTAACGTCCTCTTTAATTAGTTGCTTTAATCGGCCTGTTGAACTCGCATCTGTGCATAGGCATTCTTTTCGCTGTCGTCTAACTCAACAACATAGGGGTCGATAGCACGCTTTTTACACACCATTTCACCACTTTCATTTTTATACAGCTGGACATGACAAAACCAATCTTCATTGTTTGTCTCAGGATGGTCGACGTAATGATGATAGAGACCCCAACGACTTTCTTGACGATACATCGAGGCCACTGCAGCCATCTGAGCACAGTCGAAAATATGCTGAGCTTCATTGGCGCGCAGTAATTCGTGAGCATCACGGGCATACAAGTGCTGAATATCATCCTCCATCGCGATCAAACGCTGGAGCCCTATATCCATTTTCTTGGTGACTTTGGGCGGCTGCAGATAGTCGTTGACCAAACGCCGAACTTTGTATTCAAACTGGCTAGGAGGTATTCCATCTGTGCGCTTCATCGGTGCCAAAATGCGATCACGCTCGGCAGTGATATAAGCAACGTCTAGTTCAGCAAAATCGCGCCCCTCTGCAAACTCTGCAGCGTTAGTACCGCAAATCTCACCAAACACGAAAGCACCTAACATATAACTGTGAGGAATAGAGGCCATATCACCAGCACCGTAAAGCCCAGGAATAGTGGTCTCGCCTTTTTCGTTAGTCCATACACCGGATGCTGAATGACCTGCACAAAAACCAATTTCGGAAATATGCATTTCAACCATCTTGGTACGATAATCCACACCACGACCGTCATGGAAACGCCCCCGACTAGGACGCTCATTAGTATGGAGTACATGCTCGATTTCTTGGATAGTTTCCTCTGCGAGGTGGTCGAGTTTCAAAAATACCGGACCATTACCACCCTGAAGTTCGTTATAAAACTCCATCATCATCTGACCACTCCAGTAATCGCACTCAATGAAGCGATCACCCTTCGAGTTAGCCGTGTATCCACCCAGCGGGCCTGTAACATAGGCACATGCCGGACCGTTATAATCTTTCAATAGTGGGTTTATTTGGTAGCACTCGAGACCAGTAAGTTCAGCGCCAGCCTGGTAAGCCATCGAATGTCCGTCGCCACAATTGGATGGATTCTCATAAGTGCCATAAAGATAACCGGAGGCAGGCAATCCTATTCTACCCGCAGCGCCTGTACACATAACTACGGATTTGGCACGGATAACCACTATCTCAGCGGTACGAGTATTCAATGATATACAGCCACAAGCATTACCTTCGTCATCCTTAAGGAGTCGAATCGCCTGATAACGGTTTTCAACCGTGACCCGGTGCCGACGAAGGCGACGGTAAAGAATCTTCTTGATATTGTGTCCTTCTGGCATCGGTAATACGTAGGTCCCAAGATGATGAACCTTCTTCATATCGTATTCGCCAGTCTCGTCTTTCTGGAAGTAAACACCCCAGGCATCGAGCTTTTGTATCATTTTGAAAGAGTTCTCAGCGTAGGTCATTACACCTTTTTGCAGAAGCACTCCATCGTTGGCGATGGTAATCTCTTTTACATAATCCTCTGGTGTAGAATGCCCAGGAACAACTGCGTTATTTAGTCCATCCATGCCCATACTGATAGCACCGGAGCGCTTGACGTTCGCTTTTTCTAACAACATAACAGAAGCGTTAGGGCTTTTTTCCTTAGCAGCTACTGCAGCCATTGGACCGGCAGTACCACCACCAATTACCAAAATGTCGACGTCTTTAACTGTAATATCATCGGGAAGTGTCATTTTATTACCTCATTAAAACCTGAATTTCTAGAAGGGTCCCGTTCAATCTGGAACCTGTATTTGTATGCATCACCACGGAATGCCAAGTACTCATAATCCACCGGCTTACCGCTTGAGTCGTGAGTAAGCCGCTGCACCCACATGATCGGACTACCAACATTTATATCCAATAATTTGGCCGTATCTGAATCCGCCGAACGGGCTTCCAAACTCACATCTGCGCGCCCCAAAGGAACACGAAGCTCGTTTTCCAACAGGGGGAAAATATCCCCACTAAGATCCCTGGCGAAGAGCTTTTGCCCAACGGCGATAGGGAAATAAGAGGTATCTACTGATATTGGTTCTCGGTTCAAATACCTCACACGTACGACCTCAATAGCGCCCTCCTTACCGTTGATATTAAGATTTTCCTGCACATCTTTACTGGGCTTTACTTCTCGAATACTCAGCAACCTCGCCGAAGTCTCATACCCCTTCGGGGTCATCGCTTCCGACAATCCTTCCAGGTGCTGAACGTCCTGCATCGCTTTGGGTTTGCTAGCAAAGGTTCCTTTCCCCTGAGAAGTGAAAATCAGCCCCTCGGCATGGAGATCTCGGAGTGACTGCCGCACAGTGATTCGACTCACATCGAAGGATTTCATCAATTGGCTTTCCGATGGCATACGCTCAAAGGGCGCATAGTCACCGTCCAAAATCTGTTTTTTCAACGCCTCCTTTATTTGCAAATATAAGGGTTGGTGTGACATATCTTGATTTCTTTGTAACGACATAATGACCTCCCTATTTGTTAACGACATGTTACTTATTATTACATGTTATATCAAGTTAGTTTCTGAAATAAATTAAGTTTTTTTGTCTCATAAGTAATTGTTTTATATAGAGTTTATCTGCACCGCGACAGTGCAGAACTGGAGCGAAGACGCAGTGCAATGGTGCAAAAAAGTAGTACGGATGGGTTCTGATAATTAACCAAATCTGCCTCCTAGCGACCACTTGATTGCAGGTAGTCAGCAACCGCATCGATCTCATCACCACTCAATAGCCCTGCAATGCCCGTCATCACGGCGGCCCGACTACCAACACGGTGACCCTGCTTAAAATCATTCAACTGCTTTCGTATATAGTCGGCATGCTGCGCCTGCAAAAATGGTGCTGTCGGGTGCACCAGATTGTGACAGGAGCTGCAGGCATCAACCCCTGGCCGGCCCTCTTCAAACAACAACTTACCTGTCTGATGATCTGCCTTCTCTACTCCCTCCTCAATTATCGATTCAGGCGCGGGCCTCGGTAGACCGGAAAAATAGCCAACGATACTTTCGATATCCAAAGGATTAATTTCAGTCACGATAGAGGCCATTTGACCATTATCGTTTGTACGCCTTTCGTGCCTAAAGTCCGCCAACTGCAACGTCAAATACGCTGCCTTTTGACCTGCGAGTTTTGGGAATTTCGGCATTTTGCTGACTCCGTCCAGACTGTGGCACATACCACAAACTTCCCAAGGTTCCATCCCATCTTTATCGATCATGCCCGCTTGAAGCTCTGCGTTCATACAAAATAGCCCCACCATAAAACCGATGTAAATACTGGAATTACGATCCATGATGAGCATGCATTGAGTGATCATGAGCATCGCTAACATCTACCTCCGGCCGAGCGGTCTTCGCCACTATATCCAGCGTAAAATGAATCCAGCCTCCGTCGGCAAGATGAAGCATCATTGGCACGGTATCAGCTGAGCTATCAGTTGATACCGGGGCGATCAGCATGAGATGAAGGCCTCCAGGAGAAAATTCAATTCTTGCTCCCGGACCAACAACAACACTTTTTACTTCCGCCATAGTGGAAATACCGTCTTCGACCAGCGACTGATGCATTTGGACCTCTTCATACGCGGAACTGCTAAGACCTGCTATAACAATCGGATCTGATGACACATTGACCACTGACATATATCCAGCCATTACGCCGATGTTAGGCGGGGCCTGAGGTACCCAAGCACTGTGAACGACCAGAGGACCCTCAGACTCCGCGACCGCGGAAACGGACATCACAACCATTACCCCCCACGCCAGCACTGACCACAACAAAGCTAGATTGTTATTTATCCGTCTCATAATTTTTCCCACCAAAGTTCTCTGTTTATTGCTTGCTATCGCTCGTCTAGCCACTTTTTTAGTCAACTAACTGCATGTGTTTGTTAATGACTCCTATTAAATACTCACCGGTCTTATGAGGATGAAACGGCGGGCTAATTCTTGCAACAACCGTAGCCTCTGGACTAATAATCGAAACAGTAGCATTGTGTATGACATTATAATTCCTGTCCTCGGGTCCACTTTTATCTAAACGATAAAATGCATCAAGGCCCTTTATTAACTTATCAATTTCGCTGCCAGAACCGGTAATGCCAATATACTGAGGGTGAAAAAAAGCTAAATAATCTTTGAGGACATCTGTATCGCGATCGGGATCGACAGCTAAAAAGATAATATTAGGGATGCGGTCAGGACGCATACGAAATCCCATTTCTGCCCGCACTGCTTCGAGATTTGCCAAGGTCACCGGACAAACGTCAGGACAAGAAGTGAACCCCACAAAGACCATCGACCAACGATCCTTAAATTGCTCAATGCCGAAGTCATGCCCATACTGATCCTTCAAACTAAATTCAGCGAGCGCCCGGGGAGGAGAAACAGACACCATACTTTCGGCTGCATTCGTAAAAGCGGAGAATAACGAAACCGAACACAGTAGCACGACTAAAAAAGTCCTCATCCGTATCATTAGTGACCGACCTCTTCAAAGGCTTTTAAACTCTGCGCCCGAATATGGGACAGGCATTCTTTCTTTAATGCCACAAACTCTGTTGATGTTGCCATCTCAGGAGATCGCGGCCGTTCCAATGCAACATTTAAATCAGCAATCACTGATCCGGGGCTAGAGCTCATGATCAAAATACGATCTGCAAGAAATATCGCCTCATCTACATCATGCGTAACAAACAGAACCGTTATGCCAAACTCCGACCAAATATTTAGCAAGCTCTCTTGCATCATTAGTCGTGTTTGCGCATCCAGTGCACCGAACGGCTCGTCCATCAGTAGCACCCTTGGGTAATTAGCCAACGCCCGGGCGATACCAACACGCTGTTGCATACCTCCAGACAATTCACCGGGAAAGCTCTTTGCAATTTTTGAGAGGCCGATCATCGCGAGAAAAGTACTGGCAATAGAATCACACTGGGAAGGTGTATAACCCGCGAGTTTTGGTCCAAAAGCGATATTCTGATGGACTGTTTTCCATGGGAATAATGAATATTGTTGAAAGACCATACCCCGGTCAGGGCCAGGCTCTGTGATCACCTCATTGTCGACAAGAACTCGACCCGAGGAGGGCTTAACATAACCCGCAACCGAGTTCAGCAAGGTTGACTTTCCGCAGCCGGATGGTCCCAGAATACAGACAAATTCTCCTGGAGAGATATTGATGCTAGTTTCCTGCACGGCAATATTCTCTGTGGGGCCACTGCCAAAGACAATACTAACCGCATCAATTTCAATCTTTCCCCGTTCTTTAGCATCAGAAGTCTCTTTGCGAAATATTTTTTCATGCATTGACACAACACCAGTCTTCACTTTTTTTTACTCCACTTAAATATATTTATGTCAAAATAAATGACAACTAGAAAGTCAGTTCTCAATCAGTAAATGAAGACCTGTTACGCTCTGCTGCTGATAAAATGGCAATCAGCAGTACCCCAAAGCCCAGAAGATTCACCCAAACACCCATTGGCTCTAACCATAGCGATGTTGACACCCCCAAACCCATCATAGCTAAACCTACTACCCAAGTGGGCGTTGAACAGCACACAACCCAGGACATGGTGATTGATGCCAGAGCCACACATAAAGCACCGAAACCGGACGCCGTCACAGAGGTCCTAGCGCGGACATCAGTACAAACACGATTCTTTGGCCGCAATAGCAAATAGTTAGTCGCAATTAGCAAGCCCAAAAGAAACACTCCCAATATTTTTGTCGGCGCGAGAAAAAGACTCCATTCCGAGATGCCTGTGCCAAAGTCATAATTCATAAATCCGACTTCAAAAATCCACTCGTCATTGATAATGATTAGAGTGTCTGTTATCGACGGAGTCGACTGAATAATAGTTCGTACATTATCAATCCAACCATAGGCGTTTGCGTAATTAGGCAAGCTATCAAATCGGATAATTAGTCCTAGCATCAACACCATGTAGTAAATCGCAGTGAAACTAAAACTGATAACGAACCATGACCAAAAGTCCTTACGAATAGTCGCCGCAATAAAAATCAGTTTCTCTCCCATAGACCTCACCACTATCGCTGAAATTTTTTCCATCGCAGAGCCGGACGCATCATCAAACCAATTAAATAAGTCGATAGTGTTCCAAGCCCACCAATAATCAACATGCCGACGACAATATCCGGATAATTAATCATCGAATATGCGTCCCAGGTAAAATAGCCAATACCATATTGGCCAGAAATAATCTCTCCTGCTAGCAGAGAAAACCAGCTGATACCCATGCCTATAGAAAGTCCTGCCGCGATGCTGGGTAGCGCAGCCGGTAGTACTACATGCCAAAAAACTTCCATTTTTTTGGCTCCCAGAGATACTGCCGCACGCACCAAAACTTCGGGGGTTTCTTTCACCCCATGAATAGTATTTAGGATGATCGGGAATAGAGCGCCTAAAAATGTGATGTAGACGATCGATGACTCCTCAGTCGGCCACATCAGAATTGCCAAGGGGATCCATGCAACCGCCGGAATAGGACGTATCACTTCTATATAGGGTAAAACCGCAGCCCGCGCTATTCGCGATCGACCGACCAAAACACCGATAGTCACACCCAACACCACCGCAATACTATAAGCAAATAATATTCGCCGCATGCTGATGAGGATATGTTTGTAGAATTCGGCATCACCCAGATGAGAAAGAAATGCCGCACCAACGGTAGTTGGTGATGGGACATTTTCAAAATTTATAAAATAATTAAAGTTGTAAAGGGTTGCTAAATGCCAGATAAGTATTCCGAAGCTTAACGACACAATGCCGACGCTAATAGTTTGTAATTTTTCGTTTTTTAACGAAGATAAGACAAAGTCTTTGAAACTAAAATTTTCGCTGTCGGTATTTGTTACGGATTGTATTACCGCTGAATCCGGACTATTTTTACCAGCTGATTTTAGGCCACCCACAGCACTATCATTAACTGTTTCTGCATCATTATTTGCAATTTTTTCCAGTACAGCGCCGTTCATAATTTGTCCTCCAAGCAGATTACTGCTTTTTTTGAAATACTGGCGTCAAAGAAATTGACGCCAGTATTATTCTTAGCTTGCCAAAGTGGCCAATGCTGATTCGATATCCATAACAGTTCCGCTCTTTTCTAAAGCAAACTTGTCTGCATCAGGCTTGCGAAGAAACGTTGTAAATCCACTATCGGTTTTAACAAAGAAAGCCGTTTTTCCAAATAATTTCAGGCCAGTTTCTATATCGTAGACGTAGGTGGCATTTAGTTTTGCTCCAGTTTTACGAAATTGATCAATAGCGATCAGGAACTCATCAATGGAAGCATAAGAAGAAATACCTTCGCGTGAATGCCAGATTTCCATAGGTAACTTTGAATTTTCTATCGCAGGATCAACCACTGAGTCTTTTTCCATCTGATAGTCTTTACCCAAATCACTATAGGCAGCTTTCAGATAATCTTCGGTAATCCACTCATCAAAATCTAACACTGGAATGGATTTTTCCTGAACAAGTACACCATGGTTAAATTTCAGTGCGTCTACCCATTGTGGCTTGATCGTTGGGTCAAGCGTTAAGTGCCCTCCTTGGGAGAAATAGATGTATAGAACCTCTTTTTCAACACCCGTCCATTTTTCCATGAGATCGACGGCACGAACCGGATCTTCACGAATCCATTCACCCGCTTCATAAACGGCTTTGATAAATGCCGTAACTATTTCTGGATATTGATCTGCGAAATCCTCTCGCACTACAACACCATGTAAATAAGGTACTCCAGTTTCACTACCGTCATAAATTTTTCTGCCGGTACCACGAAACTCCATCAATTCAGACCAAGGACAAAAATCACCATGAGCATCGATCTTGTTAGCGGCTATATTAGCTGCACCAACAGCAGGGCTTTGATTTTTAAGGTTGTACTCGCTAGTTTTAATCCCCGTGTCCTGCATACCTTTGAGCAACATTCCCCAGGCAGCACTGCCTACCGGAACAGAAACAGACTTTCCCCGAAGCTCTTCAATACTGTAAATATCAGAATCAACCGGAACCACGATGGCATTACCACTACCCTTGAGATTGTAGCCAGTACCCGCTACATATTTTGTACGAAGAGAATCAGTCGCTTGAAACTTTGCACCATTAACAATCAATGGGTAATCTCCCATCACACCAAAATTCAGTTTATTGGCCATCATCTGATTGGTAATTGGACCACCCGACGAATAGTCACTCCAGCTGACGTCATATTCAGCCGTCGCATATTTGCCACTTGTAGGCAAATACTTCTCTAACAGTTTCAGTTCTTTTACGACGATCCCGGCGGTATAGGTATCTGTACACATACTTTGATGACCGACGGCAATACGTATTTTTTCCGCGTGGGCATTTACTGCACATACAGCCATGACCGAAACTATCGACACTAATTTTTTTCTATTCAACATTTTTAACCTCACTGTGGTTCTGCGTAATTAGACTTGTACTAGCATGTTATCTCCAGCTGCATGTAATAACGCATAAGCCATGCCAACAGCATAATGAAAAGGTAAAAAAAGTTTAGGTGATTGATTTCTATTGGGTTTTTCACGGTTTAGAATATTTTTTTGAACTTTGCTGAATCGGTAAAGAAAAGAAATTGCACGACCACAGCGCAGCCGCCACGCAAAAAATGACTATTTAAGGGCATCGCTTTGAAATGCGGAAGTTGAGCTTAATACAAGTCAACAAGTACTGAAAAACACTTAATGATGACAGCAGCAGAGGGTAACAGTCACTGAGCTGAGTCATATTACAGCGAAAAAGATCACCCAAATTTTCGCCGAGAAGACGATATCTAGCAGCCCAATATCCTTGCGCTCACGAGTACCTGTGCAAGGAGAAGGGTTTTATGAATCATCGCTCTGTGCGGCGCTAAACAGGTCTAGATAAACAGGGGCGTTGGCGGAGCTAGCTATGTCGATATTCGTAGAAGAAAATTTTGCAAACGACAGCAAAACACCTTTCACTTTTGAACGAAAAACAGTTTATTTAATAGCGATTAAGATAGAAATAGTCTAATTATTAGAACAAGTGCCAGCATAGTGTTTCAGAGAAACGATGCCTTATCGTCTCGGCAATCGAGTCTGTATAAACATGAGTTAGCGACATGTTTCACGAACCTCGATGATTTATGCTGCTGACACTCCCGAGCAATTTAGGGAAGATGACTTATACAGCGAAGCAGTTTCTAAAACATCAACGGCCTATCAGATAACGATAAAGCAGCCATCAGTCATAAGAATTACTCAGTAGGTTCAGTTAATTCCATTACCCAATGAGCTTCCGGAATTGGCTTATCCCGCAGAAAAGCGCTCATCATGGCATTCACCGCAGCCGGCGCCTCCTGCTGAACCCAATGGGAAATACGCGGCAGATACCGAATGCGAAAATCCGACACATAATTTCCGGTACCATAGGTTGTTTCCTTGCTTAGTGCCACGTCATCTTCACCCCACACCATTAATGTTGGGGTATCAATAAT
>TARA_B110000902_G_scaffold73540_1_pt1 | contig 20097 bp, 20 predicted proteins | sample TARA_B110000902 | Tara Oceans TARA_B110000902 (sample SAMEA4398009) | marine metagenome | biome: Polar Biome; feature: [SRF] surface water layer (ENVO:00010504); material: water (ENVO:00002006), including particulate matter (ENVO:01000060) such as... | depth 5 m | reverse complement strand
ATTGCATTTGAATTGGAATCACAAGCAATACCATATCTGTAACCAGTGTAATTCGCAACCTCATCTTCAAATCGTGTTACCCAATCCCATGGGTCATTTATATTATAATCTTTCATATATTCGTTTTATATCTATAACGTAAGTACTTGATAATCAGTACATTTCACTATCACTATCATAGCTAACTGATAATCAGATAGTTATACAATTTAACATTTATTGTTTTTTGTATCCATAATCTTCTCCACCCTTTCCTACAAAGTGTCCATCCCAATTCTCTTCTTCATGTAATTTGTGATGTTCATACTCATTTGATTTATAGGTACTTCTATGAGGTGGATTATCTTTATCATATTCTGATGTTGATATATAATAGAAAAATCTAATAGCACATCTTGGTATATCATTCGGTGCATTTACTGCACTTACTCTATGATACGGACCATGTTTAATATTTTCATTAATAACCAATCGATTAAATTTTGGTGAAACGGATTCTATTAGATTTGAGTTAGGATTACTATCTATATTATCATCATAATACTGAATATGTCCTCCCCATTCAGTTTTCCAATCTGGTGTAATGTATAATAGTGTAGTTAGTTTTCTATGTAATCTGATTCTATCATTCCAATTAAAATCATAATGACAACCTAAATCCTTTCCATTTCTAATAATAGAATAACCACCACCAACCAAGTGAGGGTCTGGTAGTAATCCCGCAATACCTGTCATCTGTTCCAACTCATATAGAAACTCACCACTATGCATGATATCATATGTTACCCTATGTGCAGTTGGTAGTGAAATTAAATCATTGAATTCTTCCATACGAGAACCAGCACGAGTAAATACGGTCCAACCTCCCTTTGGTGCGTTAACACACTCTTGATAAAGTTTATGTACAGTTTCATCATCTAAAAAGTTATCGATTTTAGTTTTACCAAACCCATATTCTTTTTTACTATGTTCCCAATCGTATTTTTTATTTATCATATCGTTTTAATAAAATATTCTTTAATCTTCTGAACATCTTTGTTTTTTAAATTTACAAGTTCTTTAATTATTTCATGATTTTTTTCAAATCTTGATTTATTATCTACATAAAATTTAGCTATTTCAGATTTCATTTTATACAATCTTTGAATTTCTTCAAATAACATTTTATATCTTTTCTTAAAATCTTGTTCTAAATCATAGTCATGATTAATAAAATTACGAAACACATCTAACCCATATGTTTCCTCTATAAACTTAACATGGTTTGAATTACCAAAAAATAAAGGTAATTGAAAATAGTAAAAAGGTAAAAGTGTTTTTTCTGTAATATGCATATGTTTATTATCAAACTCATCAAACTTTGATTCATTAACTATGTTTATATATGAGAACTTATATGGATTCTTATCATAATAAATATTATAATCTATTGAACCATTTTTATCTTCAAATTCATATTCTAATTCAAATTCACTTTTCTTTGGATACATCGAAACTAAGTTTTCATAAGTTTCTTTTATAGATTCAAATGTATTTCCGGTAATTCTCTCATATTTGGTTAGTGTAGGAGTATCTTTTGCATCTAAATAATCTGGTCTTCTTAAGTGTGACCAATCAACCTCATCTATTAATTTTTCTTTTATCAAATCAACAATAACACAAGTTCTATATGTATTTACTGCTCTATTATAACATTGAAATATTTTTTTCTTAGAATCATTATCAAAAGTTGGGTCTGTATTAGTAACCATACACTTCGCTCCTTCCCATACGATTCTCTCAAGTGAGTTTGTTTGTATCTTAGTATCATTTGTAACTAATTTATCAATCCATCTATTATTGTTTATTAAAACACTATTATTTAAATTTCCCCCACCATCGGTTATCATAGATTCAACTAACTTGATAGAATCATTAAGACCAGATTCGTTATCTGAAACGTATAATGTTTTAATATCATAATCTTTTTGCTTTTCCCATAAAACAGTATCATATGTATTTTTTTGTTCTTTCATATCACGCCATACATGACCTTGAAAGTATTTTACATAAACATAAGTGTCTTCTTTAGATAAATTATCTATTGAAACCAGTTCGGTATAATCAATCCCATAAATGTTTTTAAAACTTAATGTTTGATTAAAAGAAAAGGAATCATCTCTTATGTAAATTAATTTTCTCATTATCTATTTAGAAATTTTCTTCCACTCTTTACCTCGTCTCTCCAATAATTCAAAAGGTCATTCATAGTTTCTTTAAAAGTATATTTTGGTTTCCAACCAGTATGGTTTCTAAACTTTTCTGTATTTGGTACTTGCAAATCAGCATCAATCGGTCTTAATCTGTCCTCATCAATTTCAATCGTAATATCATCTCGTGTTGATAATGAAATTAGATAATTTAACATATCTCCAATCTTACAAGTATATTCTCCTCCAATATTATAATACTCACCACCTATTGGATTATTCGTTACCAATAAATAATATGCTTCTACCGCATCTCTAACATCTGCATAAGTTCTGAGTGATTCCAAGTTACCAACATATATTATAGGTTCTTGTAATCCAGCTTCAATCATTGCAATTTGTTTTGCAAATGTCGATTCTGAAAACACATCTCCTCTTCTTGGACCAGTATGAGTAAACATTCGTGTTGTAATAATATTTATACCATATGCTTCTGCATAATATCTTCCTAATAAATCAGTTCCTACTTTAGAAATGGCATATGGAGATGCTGGATGTAATGAACATTCTTCATCTATTGGTAATTTTTCTTTTGGAACTTTACCAAAGATTTCTGATGATGCACATACATGAACCACTACTTCTTCTTCTCCATGTTCTCTAATTGATTCTAAAAGATTAGCAGTTCCTATTATATTTGTTTGTAAAGTTTCAATTGGTGCATTAAATGAAGTTTTTGGATATGATTGTGCAGCTAAATGAAAAATATAATCAGCTTCCGATTCTTGAACGGCTGCTTGTACTGATGGTAAATCATTTAAATCTCCATTTATTAAAAATATCCTATCTTTTTTATTTATTTTATCAAAGTGGTGTTCGAGATTATCCAATCTATCATTCCATCTGATAAATCCATAGATATCCCAATCAGTATTCTCAATAAGGTAATCTACCAAATGAGAACCAACCATTCCTGTTACTCCTGTTATTAATGCATTCATTTGTTTTCTTTAAACCAATTAATTGTTTCTCTAATACCATCTTCAAAAGTATAATTTGGTTTAAATCCAAGATTATTTATCTTTTCGGTACTTACCATCCTAAATGGTATGGTTGTTGGTTTGGAATTATCCCAAAGTATCTCTGGTGTAAGACCAGATACCTTTTGAATTGTATTTACTATATCTCCTATCGTAATTGGCTCTCCATATCCCACATTATATGCTTCCATTGGGTTACCATGTTCGATTATTGTTAATGCACCCTTAATCACATCCCTAACATACAAGAAATCTCTTACAACATCAGGTGAACCCCAAGCAGTGAATGGATTTTCTCCACCCAACATACGAGTTATGATTGCAGGTATTACATGACAAGTGTTTACATCAAAATTATCATTTGGTCCAAATATTGCAGAACCTCTACCTAAGAATATCTTTAGATTAGAAAAGTTTGAAGTATGTTCCATCAATTTTTCTCTATATCGTCTCATCCACCCATAACCAAAGTATGCAATGTATGGCTCATCATCCCAAAATTCATCTTCCTTAACAGGATATCTTCTATCAGGATAACCAGTTGATGAATTTAGGTCGAAAAACGAATCTACTTCGTTTCTAGCACACGCATCAAGTACATTTCCAAGTAAAGTGATATTTCCAAGTGAACCTTGTATATCAGTTCGTACTGAACCAGGATGTAAAACATGACCTGCACAATGAATTACCAAATCTGAACCTTTTGTTAGTTTGATTGCATCATCAATATTGTTCAAATCAATGTTTTCTAGTATTGTTATATCTTTTTGTATCGCTTCACTAACTTGTAATGGTGAATTGTAAGTGTGAGTAGTAATATCTGCACCCAACTTATGTAGTTCGGTGATAAAGTGTGTTGCCAAGAACCCAGCTCCTCCAGTAATCACTACATTTTTATTTTTAAAATAACTCATATTAATAATTTATATTGTTTATACCTTGTTTCATTAGAATTTTTAAGTACTTGTATTGAATCTTTGGTTGATGTAACCCAAGTGGGTCATTATAGTATAAGTCTTCAACAGCAAACCTCTCTGCAACCTCAATCGGTGCAATATCTTCATTGTTTAAATATTTGATAAAGTAAATATCCTCTTTGAAATAATCATCATTGGGATACTTTTTAATAATATCAATCATTCTATTTTTGTTTCGTATGGAGAGACCACCATTTCCTACATATTTTCCCTCTTTTGGTTTTAACCATGGTGCACCTACATAAGAATAATCTAAAAATTCATCAATACCCGTTCTAAGTAATATAGTATCTGCTTGGAATATTAAAATATTATCAGATGTTATTGTTTTCCAAAATTCAGTTGTTCTGAATACACTATCATAATCATGTAATCCCATGTAATCATAATCAATATGATGCAATTCTACATTATCAATACCATCTACTATATTTTCACAAAACTCTTTATTTAAGTTTCCATGAAATATTTCTAACTTCCATTTTTTAGTAGAATCCGATTCGTTTAAGAAATACATGGTGTTTTTTATAACAGTTTCTAAATGTGGATGCTGACGAGTTTCCATTATAACTGCAGAGTAGTTAGTATCATGAGATTTTATTTTATAGTTATTTAACTTTTCTTTAAATAACTCAATATTCTCATTCCATATGGTTTTATGTTCGGTTGTCTGTAATCCCATTATATTAATTTTTTAATTTCATTATGCATGAAGTTTGATATTATCTTATATCCATTTAAGTTAGGATGATAGTCTCCCTCAAAATAATTTTTCTCATCGTTCCAAACGGTTGAACTACCATATTCCCAAACACTTGTATTTTTTAACTTTTCTTCTACCTCTAGGATATAAGAAAGTGTTCCTTTTGGATTTATGTAGTAATCTGGTATATTAGTTAAAAGTGATTCATCTAGTAAAGGACAAAATCCATTAAAATAAAATCTAGTATATCCAATTAATTCGCTTTCAAACCTTTTAAACAAATCTGAAGGGGTTATTTTATTATATTTTTTATATCTAAGTGGGTGTGTGAAAACAACAATAATAATATCATCATTATTAAAAAACTGCTTTGATTTTTCAACTTGATTTAATATATATTCATTACCAAATCCACAATAACCCATATTGATATATGGAATTCCCATTTTTTCAGATAACCACCTAGGCCATGAATTCTGTTCTCTTAATTTCTGTATAAACTCAGGAGGATTTGTTTCTTCTTTATATATAGAATCAGTTTCAACACCATGCCCCGCTGTCCAACTATCTCCAAATGCAACTATTCTCATATAATAGGTATATTAGCTATATTAGACTTATATTCATTTATAACTCCTCTGAAAAATTCAATATCTTGTATTTTCACTTTATTGGCTAACTTTATAAATGTTTCTTTATTTTTATAAAATCTATCTTTATGGTCTGAATACATTTTTATAAAATCTTCTTTAATATTTTCAATTCGAATCAACTCAGATGTAAATGCATTAAAACGCAATCCATCATCTTCTATTAAATCATATGAATGGTCTATAATATCATCAAACATATCAAACCCATATTCTCTTAATTGCTGAACATGATATGGAGCTGCTAAATACATAGAATATTGATAATAATAAAATGGTCTAAAAGATTTTTCACTAATATGAGTAACTTTCTCTTCTGATAAAAATCCAGATTCTGTAACTATATTCATATACGAATTAGAAAATGCTTCATGTAGCTCAGGTACTTGATATATTGGTGCAAGTCCTTTATGGATAAATTCACCACTTCTAGTATCTATCCAATTTCTACCAGCTTCATAATCATCTTCTTTATAAAACCCATCAAGTTCGAATATCTCCTTTGCATTATCTAGTATAAACTCTGGTGTAAAGAAGGTATTCATCTTTCTTATCAAATCACCATAAAGTGCAGTTCCTATAAAAGAATAGTTAGTATGTTCTTCAATATTTTTGTTAGCTCTAATAAACGCCAACATACCCATTCTATGTGGCTTTCCTCCTTTATTTCTACACATAAAAAACTTACCAGTTTTTTCCTCATTCCACTTAAATGGATATGCTTTATAGTCATCATTTTCAAATGCCAAAACTTGAAAAGTTGACCATGTTAGAAAATTAATTTTATAGACTCTTACCTTGGTATCAAAGTTGTGTATTTTTTTTATCTCTGCAAGATTCTCATCTATTCTACTATTATTATTTACAATTATTGTTTTATTATCTATACCAAGTCTATTAAGTTTGTCAACTATTGTATTTAATCCACTTAAAGAATCTGCTTCATGTTCCTGCAAATATACTAAGTAAAAATTCTTATTTGTTTTTAATCTTTTAATAATTTGAGGAGATATTCCTAAATTTGGTAATTCTGATAATTCATTATAACATAATCCAGGATGAGAAATCATATAAAAATAAACTTCACTTGGGTTATTTAGGATACTTTTTAAAGGATGTTTTACTACATTAAACTTAGTTTTATCATCCCAATAATTAAAATTATTTTCTTGGTCATTTAGATATGATGAGAAAAAGTTTGATGAATCCCACCATTGAAATTGAGGATATGCTTTAGCTAAATTTGCAATATCTCTCCCATTCTCTGCAAAATCACTATATACAAAGTTTACATTCATATTAAGGTTGCTTTTGTATTAAGTTTATTAAAATGGTCATATACTGATTGAAATGCATATGATATATTTTTAGTTGTGTTTATTTTTATTTGATTTCTATTATGAGTTAAGACATCTTCCATTTCTTTAAACCATTCTAGCTTATCTTCTATTGATATTATCTTTTTTAGATTATCTATAATTTTTTCAAACCTCTCACAATCCGATGCGGTATCATATGATTCATCAATCCACTTATCAAAAGTTTTATAACCAAGTTTTTTCAATTCAGTTAGTGAGTTCCTATTACCCAATACCATAAAAGGATGAGAACACATCATAACTTTAAAGATTTTTTCACTTAAAAATATAGTATTTTGTGTATCTTCATATTGTGCTTCACTAATTACGGAAAAATATGTATCTAAACAAACCTTATCATTAAATCGTGTTACATAATAATTAGGGTCATGTATTTCATTTGATTTTGCATATATTAAACTAGGTAATGTTTTTTTAACTTCTTCCGTTTCATTATGTGTTAGTTTATAATCACAGAACTCAATAGACTCGTGAAAATTATTCATACTAACAAGACCATCTTTTAATAAATTGTTTTTATGTAATAATGAATAAAAGTTTATTCTATGTCTTCTTGGTTTCTTGTTTAAATTACAAAAAGCAGTTATATCATTATTTTTTTTATATTCAACATGGTTATCAAATGTAGGAGGAAAGTTTTCGTTTCCTGGTGGCAAATCATTTGAAAGTAAATAAGTATCAAATTCAAAATGAGAATAAGGGACTACTTTAATGTGTTTAGGGCGTGGATTAGTTATTAACCAATTCTGATAACAAGTTTCAACTATTGAGTTACCTGTAACAAATATTATATGTCTTGGATTTATTTTTCTATCATTACATTCTTTATGAAAAAATTCAAATATCCAATCATCATGGTATCCTTCAAATGAACTATCAATTAATAGTATTGCTTTTTCATTTTTTAAATCAGTTAAATAATCAATATCTAATAAATCAAATAAAGATTCATAATTTTTATAATTAGATGACGTTCCACCTCCCCAATTATGTGGGTCATTATGAACTCCAAGTGGTATTATATATTTTTCTGGCTTTACATCCTTAGTAAAAGTATTTATTTTAAATAAATTATGATTTATATTCCCACTTGAAATTCTCATAGCATTAAAAATAGGAGCAAGTGTAAATCTGTTACTTCCTAAACTATTTTTAAATGTACCACCATCCATTACGATGTGGTTTTCATTATCACTTATAACAAAGTTCATATTAGTTTGGATTATATTCGCCATCTTCAAAATGTGTTATATCACCAGGTCTTATCTCTACATCTGGTATTGCTTTATCAACATCTATGTTTTGATACCAAACAGCAAGTTCAGGAAATGTTTTACAAAAATCCTTACCTCTTCTTTTATCATATTGTACATAGAATGATTTAAAATCATGAAACTGTATATCATCTTCACCTTCAGTAGTAACATGACCAGTCTTAACAACCTCAATATAATCAATTAATCTTTCTATCTGTGCAATTTCTCCATCACTAAATAATTGATAAAAATCACTTTCTTTCTTTTGTGCTTCAAACCAACCATTTAGTTTTTTGTGTAAAAATGTTTTTACATCATTAGGCAAAGCTAATGGTGACATAAATGCAGGCCATCTTAGTATATTAAAATCTACATTAGGTCTGTTAGAACCATACTTCTTTTTTAATACAATCATATCATCCAAAAACTCAGTAATAGAAAATAAACACAATGAGTTAATTGTCATCATTACTGTTAGTGAACGGAATATTTTCTGATTTACTCCCTCAAGAAACGCAACCATATGACTTCTCCATTCAGGATAAAGCAAACCATCTCTAATGTATTCTGCATGAGGACCGAAGGATTCATTTGATGTATATAAATCAAACTCCTTAATTGGTAACTCATACGATGCATCAATCAATCGTTGGATTCTTTTAAAATTACCACCAAGATTTGAATTTACAGCAAATCTAAGTTTATCAGATTTATGGTCTTTCATCTTTTCTAAGAAACTCCAAAAGTTTGGTGATGCACATGGTTCACCTCCAGTAATTCGTATTTCTTCCAACCCTCCTTCAATTAATTCAGGCCACCATTTTAAAAATGCTTCTACATACGGATTTTGGTCATTATATTTACCATTTGCATCTGCCCAAGAACCATTGTTTTGATATGCACCTGCTGATACTGATTTAAACTTTTGATATGGTCCGTTCTTATCAATATCCTTACCCCAAGTTGTGGAGTAACCAGCATTACAATATGAACATCCAAAATTACAAGTTCTATCAAAAGAAGCTTCAATAGTTTTTGGTATAATATCAGCATCCCATGGTAAATCTTTAATTGCAGCAATATCTTCTTCTTTATAAATCTTAGATTTGTAAATCCTATCTGCTATATTATCTCTACCAATATCCTCAATCTTCCAACAATAAGAACACTCAGCAGGTCGTTTACCTTCTAGCATCATCTTTCTTTGTTTTTTAGAAAAATCAGTATTATGTAATTCAGATGGTCTATCTTTTAATTTATTTACATCGATTGGATGTGGCAATGGTAAGTGACATGAGTTTTTAAAACCATGTCCTAGGTGTAATGATACGTTGTACCATTTTGCTGCACAAAAACTTGGTGATATACTATTGAGATTATCATCTCTCCATTTTCTTAAACTTTCAGTTGACATATGTTATCTTATTTTATAAATTCTGTTGGTACTTTTTCTACAAAGTATGTGTTTTTTGAATTATCATATATAATTCCTTGATTATTTACTGTATTAAAGTCATAGTTAAATATTACGTTATCATATTCATCGATTTTGTTTAGATTATTAATATCGGTTTCATATATTTTTTTAATTGTTTTTATATCCGTAATATCCTCTACAAAGAGTAAATTATCAATATCAACTGAACCATGGTATCTGTGTTCAGGTACTTCAGTACCAGGATTACCTGTTCCTAAATATAATCCCTCTGTTCTATAATCATCAATAAGATTTTTATCAAAATCAATTTCACCTATTTTTTCAAAGTTTTTATAAATTATAAATTCATCGTTCTTTCTAACTATCGTAATTATAACCCCATCTTTAAGTTCTTCATAATTCACACCATGAAATGGTAAGTACTTAAAATCATCTCCAGCTACCTTAGTTGTTGCTTCCGTCCAAAATTCTAATGCAAGTGTATCTGCTTCTTGATTATAAGTTAAACCAAAGTTCTTACCAGGTTTACCAAATATACAAAATATATTATCAGACTGTAATTCTTTATCTAGTTTAAATTCAATATTAATTGAATAACTTAATTGATGAAATAAATTAGCAATCTTTTCTGATTCACTTTTATTAAATTCAGTTACATATTGATGGTCTTTATGTTCTGATAAATCCCATTCATATTTAATCCAATATGGTTCTTTATAATTTATTATCATTTTATATCATTTATAAATTTACTCATTTCAGGATAGGTTTCTTCACAGTCTAATCCTCTTCGTTGTTTGTAGTCTTTAATATAATGTTTAAATTTCTTCTTACCCATTGCAAAATTAACATCAGATTTACTATCTTCTAAAAACATATCTTTTATTCTCGATATCTTTTCAATTTCTTTTAATGTAAACCCACTATCAGTTGGTTCTTGTAATTGATACGAATTTAAACTTCTATATGATGAGAAAAATTTCATATATTTTTCTAATTTTTCAAAGTAAGAAGTATCTAAATATCCTTTTAGTAATCTAAAACTTAAAAAGTCAGGATATCTCAAATATGATGTATCAATTATTAAAGGAGAATTCCAATATCTTTTAGTATTAAAATGTTTAACCTTAAAATCATATATTTTTCTTAATAGTTTCTCATAACTAAATGGTGAGAAAATATTAAATGTAGACATTATAACAATTGTTAATTCAGGTATCTCTGTAAGTATTTTATCAATATTATCAAATAGTTGATTAAAATCTAATCCAAATCTAATATATTCGGCTTGGTCACCAAATGCATCTACTGAAGTATAAAGTATAAATTCTTTTACTCTTTTTTCTTTAATTATTAATTTAGTCTTTTCAATAAACTTATCTATGAGTTTATCATCTACACAAAGATTACTATTTATAGAAAGTTTTAAGTTTTTATTAGGAGTATCGGTTTCAATAATCTCATCCAATACCTTAAAAGTATCTTTAGATAGAAGAGGTTCTCCTCCTGTAATTCTGAAGGTATCCATACTTTTATAAAGTTCAGGCCACCATTTCCAAAAAGCTTCAATATAAGGATTATATTCTGTTTTTTTATATGGAAGCATATCTTCTGTTTCCAAGGTTTTTAGGGAATTAAAACCATCTCCAGTAGAGAATTCGCCATGTTTTCGCATTTCCTCTACCCACTTAGAAGAGTACGAAGGTCCACAATACCCACATTTAAAATTACAAGTATTTGAAAAAGATACTTCCACATACTTTGGTAGAAAATTATCTCTCCAATGGGAATCTTTTATTTGTTCAAAAAATGGTTTTGACCATGATTCTTCTGATTTAAAAGTTCTATCAGAATATGAACTTGAGTTATCCTCAACTTTCCAACAATAACCACATTCTTTTGGTCTTTTGTTTTCTAGCATTTCTTTTCTAGCTTTCTTCTTCTGAGAACTATTATGTAATGCAGTATGGTCTTTTTGTATTTCTCTTAATCCAATTTTATGAGGTGCAGGATGATGACAAGAATGCGTAGTTCCATCATGTAAATGCATTGTAACTTGTGTCCACTTTGCTAAGCAAAATCCACATCCAACAGAATCTAACTTCTGTTTCATTTCTTGAAAATTATTTCCTATAACATTTGACATCTTTTTTATAATTTGATGTTTATAAATTTAGCGTTTGGAGTTATCTCTTCAACACTTACTAATTCGTATTTTAAAGAATTCATTCCATCTGATTTGTAATCCCAAGTTCCTTGTTGCATTTGATGAACAAATCTTTTTTCATTTCTTGCAGTTGTTTCCCCCTTCGCCCAAACTTCCTTACCATCATTATTTTTTACCAACCCCTCATCTTTGTGTGGTAAACAATACATTTTACCAGGTACTCTATGTGGTACGGTTGTGTATGGTATTTTTACAATATCTTTTTTGAATGTACAATTATGTGCAATTCCATCATTATCGTTGTTGGTTTTATCTAACATTACCCCATCTTTACAATCATAATGTAGGGTTAACCCATCATCTTCAATTTCTTTGTGAATATTGGATACTTCATCTTTAGTTAATGCTCTGTTCCACATCCTTACATCCGCAATATCACCTCTAAACCATTTTGATGGTTCATTATCTGAAACTGATGTGGTTGTTCCAAGATAATAATTTGTATTCCCATATCGTTTTAACATACCATCAAAGGATTGTGGTGAAGGTGTTCCAGTTCCCCACCTTGCATCAGATTCCTTTCCGTTCATATAAAAATGAATATCGTTTCCATCAACTACTAATGTAATCCAAGACCATCTATCCTCATAGTTTTTCATCCATTGGTAGATGTGTTCTCTTTGGTTGTTCCACAAAGTTGCCGTATATGTTCTTGAGTTATTATAACTAAACCCATAATCATATCCTGGTCTACGAAGAATTGGATATTCACAAAATCTTCTATCCATATCACCAACTAACCAAATTGGAACTTTTTCTTCTTGTTGATGTGCTCTTACTAATACTGATATTGTATGAGAACGAGAAGTTAGATTTCTTAATTGCCTAGTACATGGTATTTCTACATAAGATTTATATCCATCAAATGAAATAAAATCTTTTGGGGTATTATCGAAATCCATATATTCGTAATTAGCATATCCTTCTAAAACACATCTCCAAAATAAATCATCATCTTCCATTCCCCAATCCCAATAATCATTTGAATAACCATTAGTTCTCTCAACTTGTTCCTTAGAAAATAAAATAGCACCACCAAAATATTCTTCGTATTTTAGTTCATAATTCATTTGTGAAATTTGAGTTGCAATGTGCCTTGGTTTATCTTTTGGGAAAGAATAATCAGCTCCTCCATCTTCTTCAGGAATCATATCAATATCATGATAAACAACATAATCACATCCTTCTTTGAACGCCCACTCAGCAGCGATGTTTTTAGTTGCTCCTCTATTGAACAACTTATCATCTACTTGATGACCAAAATAAATTTGATAATCAATTCCTCTATCCTTAAGATATTTACCAATCTTTGGTATAAATTCTTTTAGATGTGATTCTCTATTTCTATATGGTACACAAACTCCTAACTTCATAGTGTATCCGCTATTAACTTTTTAAACTTAGTTGTACTCCAACCATGGTCTCTGTTTAGATAATGAACTGGCACATCTAATTCGAACCCTGTATATGTTTTACCACGATAATCATCTCCTAAAAATCTGATATCTGGTCCTAATCTGTATATTAAATCTACCAATTCTTTTTCGTAAGTATAATATGCAATTCCATCTATATACTTTATTGAAGTTAAAATCTCAGTTCTCTCTTCTCTACTAAGAATTGGTTTTAGTTTTTCTGGTCTTTCAATTGATGGGTCTATATGAAGAAGAACTATAAATTGTTTACAATATGATTTGCATTCTTTAAACATCTTAATATAACCTGGATGAATTACATCGAAGTTACCCGCAATTACTCCCATATTATATTTTTCTACTTTCATAACTCTATTGATATTTTAGTTACTAACTCGTTTTCTTCTTTTTTTGTTTCTTTAAATCTAAGTGTATTTATTCCATCGATTCTAAAATCATCTATATTAGTTCTAACTTCATTATAATATTTTAATTGATTTTTTCTTGTTTCGTTATGCACCCACTTATTACCAATAGAAGAATTACTTTTGTGTTTTAATGACTTAAAACGAGAATCTCTACGATGTGGTTTTGGTAGAAATGTTTTAAACGATTCATTAGACTTATATAAATATATATTGTTTAAATAAACATCATATTTTCCACCCAAATCAATTGATGTGGTCGATGTTGATATTTGTGGTAAAATTTGTGTATGTAAAAATTCACTTGATTTAAAATTCCCAAAGTTTCTAAGTTTTGGTTTAGTTGGGTTTTGAGATATTTCAAAAACTTCATCATCATTAAGAGCAATATCGTATATTTCCATACTCGATACTAATCCATAAAAGAAATCTTTATTTGATGGGTTACCGTTTCCGATTCCAATAAAAATTTCATCAGATGATAATTGTAATATTTCTTTATTCATTTTTTCCTTACCAATAAGTTTTCCATTCATGTATAACTTTATTGTATCTGAATTTTCATATATCATCGTTAAATGAACCCATCTTTCACCAACAACCTCAGTTGAAACAGAATATGGTTTTTTATCTAAATCATATGCTTGACAAAAGAATCTTCTGAATGAATTATAAAATAAACCTGTATTATATCCAGGTATTGATAGTATAGGAAATTCATCATATTCTTTGTTTTGACTTAATGGTATATCTTCTGGCTTTACCATCACAGAGATAGTAAATTCATCTTCAAGTAAATGTAATTTTTTAGTAGAAAAAAGCTTTATAAAAGAATTAGTCCCATTAAATTTAAAAGATTCCGTTTCTTTAATATTTTCATTACCAAAAGATTCAGTATCTAGTTCTAAATCCGATTCTACACATCTAATCAATAAATCATCATCTTCAAATCCCCATCCCCAATAATCATTTGAGAAACCATTGATAGTTTTAAAATCTTCTTTTGTAAACATTGTTACCCCACCGAAGTAATCAAAAAATGTAGTTTCGTAATCATGCTCCTGTAAGTGAGTTGCTAAATGAAGTGGTTTATCTGAATAAGAATAATCTACATCTTCAGGTAACATATCGACATCATGAAATACAAAATAATCGCACCCCTTTTCCAAGGCATACTTATATCCTGCATTCAGAAGTTTACCTCGATTAAAAGGTTTATCATCTAATTGTTCAATGATGAAGATTTCGTAATCAATATCCTTAATATAATCTTTCATATGAGATAAGAACCTTTTTAGTTGTTGTTCTCTATCTCTATATGGAACTATTATACCAAGTTTATGAGTTACCTTCTTCTTCCTGAGTTTCGTTATTCTCTTGGATTCTTTCACTTTCTCTTGTTGGTCTGTTTGATGTTCCTACTGTTTTTGATTTTGCAATTTGATAAAATTCATTTAGATACCATTCAAATCTTTCTTGCCACATATCTGCATCCAAGTCATATATCCAATCGTTGATTTCACCAATTGACTTACCAATTGATTCAAGAGCTTTTACACCTCTTTCCTCCAAGTTTTCATTACTTGTTGTTTTCGTTGTCTTTGCCATAATTGTAATTTAGTTTTTTATTTTCTACTAATTCTGTTAATAATTTTTTAAACATCCATCCTTCATGTGATTTAAAATCAATAGCGAATGATGCTTCTTCTATATAATCTTTAAGTTTTACTGGTTTCCATTTTAATTTTTCTAACTCCGATTCTAGTTTTGGGATATCCCACTTTACCTCATCCAAGTAATCTTTTATTTTTTTCGGCTCCCATTTTAGTTTTTCAATACTTGCTTTAATTTCCTCAATCTTCCATTTCAATTCTTCTATTTCATTCGTTTTATCATCTAATTCAAATTCAAGTTCTTCCATTTCTGCAGTTTTTAAAACTACATTTGTATTAGATTCATCTAACCTAAAGGTTTTTTGTTTTATTTCTTCTTCTGATTCATCTATTCTTGGTTGATTATCCCAATACCTTTCAAAATATTCACCAATATGCGAATTATTATGTTTAGAAGCTTTAAGTAAAGTTTCTAAAATCATAATAATTTTTAAAAATATAGCATTATCCTTAACACCTGGTTCAATAATATCTTGCAGACTAGTATCTATATGTTCAAGGGTTCTTACTACCTTTTCGTTATGTAACAATTCTAATAAGTTCATAATCTTCTTTATCTTGTTTATCTAATATTTTGTAAGTCAATGATGATAATCCAATAGTGGTATAATCTAACTTATTTGTTAGTACTTCATGAAAAAATATATCAGCATTTTCTTCAATATCAGGATTATATTTATAGTACTTTTTTATTATTTCAGTATCACCATCATGTACCAATGATTTATATTCTCCTTGTAACCTAATTGGTAAATAAATTGGAGTTGTTACATCTAAAGTAATTTCTTCTACATCAAATGGTCCTTCTAATTTTAAGTGATTTAAATTTTTACCCTTATCTAATAGTAATCTATTTTTATAAAAAGTTTTAAAATCATAGATACTACAAATATTAAACCCAAATTTATTCTTTAAATTATTAAATGACCGTTCTCCATCATAAAATAGAGCAGATGCTATTTCTTTATTAATTTTTGTATTTGAAGTTAATATTGATGATATTTTAATATCACTTTGTGTATCTGAAATTTTAATTATATGGTTGTTGTAATTAAATAAATTGAAACTTTCTTTTAATTTAAGAGTTTCTAACTTATTATTTAGATACATAAAAATTTTATTTTCTTTTTTACCAAATACAACATGATTCCATTTTTCTTTTTTATAATCATGAGATACTTCGTAATGTGTTTCATTATTATCCCATACCTGACCGAGTACATGCTTTCCATGTGATAAAAATACACCAGTATCACATCCTTCAAATGAAAATAAGTTTTTTACTTCTTCTGTATTTTTTGAATCTTTAAACCAAAATGAAATAAAAAAATCTCCATTTATTAATTCATTTGTCATTTTATTTATATTACCATAAAATCTACTTTCAGTACCAAGTGATACTGTGTTTATTTTATGATTTCTTTTATCTGTACCAATTTCTACATTTTCTATTCTATATGGTAATACATCAGTAATATCATATCTTTCATATGTTTGGTTTATATCATAAAACTTTTCTAAATATGCACCACTTCTTTCTAATCTATAAAGTAAATCCAAATCATGAAACCCATACCCCCAATATTCATTTGAGTATCCATTTGCATTTTCAAAATCTTCTCTACTAATAACATTAACTCCACCAAAGTATTGTGGATATGGTATTTTGTTATCATGTGCTTCTACATTGGTTGCAAGATGAGTTGGTGATTCAGGATAACCATAATCACATTCATCATTCATTGGCAACATATCTATATCATGAAATGCAAAGTAAGTATATTCTTCACCAACTTCTTTACTAACAACATTACATAACTTACCATAGTTGAAAGGTCTATCATCTGTTTGTTCTGCAATAAAAATAGTGTAATCAATTCCCTTATCTTTAAGAAACTCTTGCATATGAGGTATGAACACATCTAAGTGGTCTTGCCTATCTCTATAAGGAACAATAATTGCTAACTTATCTATCATATTTTTACTATAACATTTGAAAGTTCATTCCACTTTGTATAATCAAAGTAAGAATTGTCTTCCATTTTTTCAAACATAAATTCAGGATTATTAATATCGATTTTCCAATCGTTTACCTGAATTCCTCTATACATTTTTTTATATTCCTTCCAAAAGGAATAATCTTTTTTTGTTTCGGATACTTCTTTTAATCTTTCAAGAACTGATGAATCCCATTTAAAATGATGAACTTGTACAATTCCTTTTTCTATTGGGTATCTTTTTGGATGATTCCATCCTCGTTCTCTCCAAGTATCAGTATCACCGATTACTGCAAAATGTTGTCCATGTGTTACATCTACTGAACCTTTCATTACACAACATTTGTTTGGCATCGCTCCACTCATCGGATATCTAAAAAATCCTGCAAGTGGAAACGATTTCCAAATATTCGTTTCTTTTGTTACCAAAGGAAACTCTCCTTTCTCTCCTATCCTATCGAGAAATCCTCCTGTTATGAACTCCCATCCATTTTTATCACATTCTGAAATCATCTCTCTGATATCAGTTGGATAAACATGAAGTTCATCATCATCCGAAACCACCCACCATTCATCGGGTTTGGTTTGTTTAACTTCGTTATATAATTGAGTAACTCGTTCCCAATTAAATTTTTCTTCGGTAACTATTTTGTAGGGTTTGATACCGAGATTTATTACATCTTCTAAAATACCATCAAGAGTATTTTGTCTATAAACTACTACATAAATTTCATCTACAATATCTTTGTAGTGATTTATCATATGTGGTAAGAGTGTTGTATTGTGGCCAACTACTGTGACCAAGTTTACTTTTGGCATTTCTGAAGAATTGTTAGACCCGTAGAAGATGGTCTACTTTTAAATATACCATTGTTAAAAAAATTGAAAATTTCCCAATCACTATCATCACTAAGTTCCTTGACTAATTTAGAAGGTCCATTAGTTATATTATCTTGATGATTTTGACTTTTCACATCCTCTGTAACGATTAATTCTCTTTCAAATGATTCATCAGTATCGTGTATTGAAATAATTCCATTTGGAGAAAGTATTTTCGAGTATAACTCAAAGTCTTGTTTTACATCTTCATAAGAATGTCCTGCATCGATGTGTAAATAATCAATCTTAATATCTTCCTTTACAAAAAAGTTATAATATGCATTTTCTGTTGTTTCTAATATAATTCTTGGAAAAAAGTTTTCTCTTAAAAAAGAATCTTCATTCTTCCAATCTACATTACCACCAATTCCATTTGCAGCATCAACAAGATATGTACTTCCTATATCACCCCAATTAAAATCTCTATTTCCTTCAAAAATTTGTGAATCATATAAATCAACTCTTGCTTGTGTCATAATTCTTGGAATGAATCCACCCCCACTACCTAAACAAACACAAACTTTTGCTCTCATATAATGAATTATAGAATAAATTAACAAACCATCACCTAATGTTAAATCAGTTGCACCATGTGTCCACCTATATGGAACAGGAATATGTTCATGGAATTTTTTTCCATTTACATCTAATTTTGGTTTTTGATTATTTGTTAAATATTCTCGAAGGTAATCGAGATTCAATAGTGTCATAACTTTCTTATTGTCTTATATAAATATAATAAAAAATAATAAATGTATATAAATATATATTAATTAAACAGATTTACAACCTCAGATGTCCATCTTGATTTATCATCATATTTTTTCAAATATTGTTTTAGCTTATAAAATTCCTCTTTATGTACTGAATCATCATCAGATAAAATTAGCTCATATATTTTTTTAAACTCATCTTTTGATGATGCTCGATATCTATAATCAACATCTCCCCAATCTGAATGTATAATAGGTAACTTACCGTAATCAACTGATTGGAAGATTGAATATCCGAATGGTTCTTTAGTATGACATGAATGTGAAATACTCCATTTAAGGTTCATAAAAGAATTTAGTATATCAATACTCCATTTAAAATATTTAGTTCGTTTAAAATCGTAATTACCACTTTCACTTATATTTTTCCAATCATAGTAACCACTCAAAACATATGATGGCAATGAATCCAAATAATGTACATTTTTTCTTGATTCGATTCTTGATGCAAATCCAATTTTGTTATTTATTTTATTAAGTTCTATATTATGTTTAAATTCGTAAAAGTTTGTGATTCGTTCTGTTCCAAATTTAGCAAATATTTGGGAATGATTATTTCCAATCCAAATTCTTTTCTTACAATGAGCAAGTAATTCATTTACATCTTCTTCTACTACATTTGTACTGAACTGTCTGAGAGAATCTCCATATTCTAACATATCAGGTAGATATGCTTGTACAAATATAGTTCCCCACTTATCTTTGTATTTCCAAAGATGTTTTCTTTTATGATAGTTTGCATGCAAAAAATGTATTTTACTACACATTTTTAAAATAAAATCTGTCTTTTTTGTATCTTCTGAATGAAAGTGAAGTTTTCCTCGTTTTTCAAGATTGTAAGTATCTTTCCATCCAATTGGTTTTTTTGAATCAACTAAAATATAGTACTCAGAAAGATGTGGTAAAACTAATTCTATAAAATTATTAGTCCATATATCCGCACCACCTTGAATGATATTACCACAACCTGTTGTTACAAAAACCTTCATTTATTTTATTTTTTAACCACAGTAGAGGTAACCATATCCTCCTTCAGCGAGTCCATTAGAATCAAATGTAACATTCTCCATTGCTTT
>TARA_B110000902_G_scaffold118615_1_pt1 | contig 20103 bp, 16 predicted proteins | sample TARA_B110000902 | Tara Oceans TARA_B110000902 (sample SAMEA4398009) | marine metagenome | biome: Polar Biome; feature: [SRF] surface water layer (ENVO:00010504); material: water (ENVO:00002006), including particulate matter (ENVO:01000060) such as... | depth 5 m | reverse complement strand
CTACACTAGCACTAAATATTATTTTGCCAGTACAGCCTGCCAATGAATTTGTATTTAGAGGAGCCACATTGAAATCTACTATACCGCGAAACGTATGTACTTCTACACCTTCACCAGTATGTGCAGTATTTTCTGGAACGCAATTCGATGGTTCCGTAGCACAAAGAGGTGTTATATCTCTAATCCCAATCAGATTTAGCCTTACGATGCTTGCTGAACCACTAGTACAACTAACCCTTAATTCCCTTGGACTGCCACCAGCATCTAGTGTGATACCTTCGCAGGATCTATACCACTTTAGTGTTATTTCAAACTTGAGCGTATCAATACACCGGTACGTAATATCTGCCCCCACCATGTGGTCAGCCTCTGCTTTTGTTCCTGAGAATATCAAAGGAAGCATGAATAGGATGGTTAGGGCACTATTTTTCAGTAATTTAATCATATGATAACTGTTTGTTCACATCATAGTGAAGTTCGCTGTGGCAAGATAATTGTTTTTTATCCCTTTTCCAATCGCCTTAGGATTGGTTAGTAGCTAACACACAGTTTAATGGTCTGAACACCCTTTTCGGTTGTTAGTTTCAATACATAAATTCCTGCGTCGAGGTGTATGTTGTACACCTTTTTACCTTTCTTTATATTGTTTTCAGAATATGTAGTAATGCCTTGAAAATCAATGATTTCTAAGTCGTAAGTGTGTCTGGAATCAAGTGTGAATTGAGAAGAAGTAATGGGGTTTGGATATACAGAAAATGTATTTTCAGATGCTACTTTTTTGGCACTTGTCACATTTCTGTAATTATTTAAACTTTGGTCACAAACAGCCGCAATAGTTTCAATTCTGCGGTCTTCGGATTTGTAAAACCCAAAATCCAGGGCAATGTCTAGTTTAATGAAACTTTTAGCCGTGAAATTGGTATGCTCAGTAATACCTACTATGGTACGTTTTCCGAGTGTATTTATTGGGACTTCTTCTACCCAAGGGTTAGATGAACTTGTACTTTGATTAAATATGTATTCGGTTGTATTAGTGGTAATTACGCCTTCGCCTCCTTGTTGCAATGGTTGTCCATTTTTCCAGTTTCCTTGCCCCGTTTCTATGAACTCCGCCATAGAAACAGGAGCTCCATTTATGTTGGTGGTATTATCAAAAGCAATACTTCTAGTCAAGTTTTCATTTAGAAATGTGGCCGATACAAAGGGTAGGTTCTCTTCAAAATATCCTTCGTCCAGTTCATCTCCATTGTATACAAACACACTCTGAGGATATGTCTGAAAGGTGCCTGCAAAATTATCGTTTGGATTTCCGCATTGCCCATCTATGAAGAAGCCTACCCATGTATTATCGAAGTCTAAAATGCTTCGGTTAATAAGGTAGTATTCTAAGTAGATAGTCTTGCTGTTAGCTAATTGGTAAACCATAAGTTGTACTTCTAAACCGAGTTCTACTCCAAGAGATGCGGCATGTTCTTCTGCTAGATCATTGAAAATGCAGTAGGCAGATTTTTCGCCTCTAATAGCAGGGTAGTCTCCCAGCTCTGGATTATAAACACCATCACTGTTATAGTCCATAAAGGGAGCTAAGTATTGGGCATATCCATTGCTACCATTTGCAGGCCAGTTTGCAATACTTATGATTGGCTTATAGCCATCCTTCGTCCAGTTATTTTTGTGGTAATCTACTTCTTCTTTGCTTATACTCCATACATTATCCCAATCTTCTATGTTACCAGTTTGGCCGGTAAGTGTGTCTACTGGACCTGGCCAAAAATCAAAGGAATCTATGCCTTGCATATACTGTATAGCACTGTGAAATTGACCGCTAACGTCACGTGCTACTATGTACAATCCTGCTTGTTTTATGAAGTGATTGTTTGTTTGATTTGCTAGGCTAGAACTGGGAGATAAGTTGCTTAAGTTTACGCCTAAACTCCCATTGCTATTGATACGCACTAGCACAGAGTCTCCCATGGTAGCAAACCCAATTTGGGCAAGCACTTGGCTCGCCCAAAAAAGGAGTGTGGTAACAAATGCAATTTTTCTCGTCATATTATAAGCCTATTCTCAATCCAACGTGTGTGTATATTCCCCAATCATTTTGGCTAAATCCCGCAGTACGTTTTGTACTGGAGTTGATTTGTACGTTGGTTTGTGGGTAAGCAAGCAAAGAGACTCGCGGTGTAAGGCTGTAGAGCACACCTAGACCAAACATGGCACTGTTGACACCTGCCTTGCGGGTTGGTAGTGTTCTGTATTCCTGTGTTTCACTATTTGGTGCTAGTAGCATCCCAACGCTATTGGAGTATATACCCGCATGTACTCCCGCTTTAGCAAGTACTCTCCAGTTATGATGTGTGAAAAGCTCACGTTCTATAACAATGGGAATACTTACGGTCTCAAACTTGTTTTGAGAAGAGGTATACTTTTGGTATTGAGATGTTGTATCTCTTATGGTTTCTAAATAAGTACGCTCAATTTCTCCAAGTACAGGATGTACTATTATTTCTATACGCTGTACCTTACGATCTTCTGTAGTGTACATCTGTTTACTATACTCAAATAGTTCGTTTCTTATGGAGTATTGCAAGCCTGTTTGGATATTCCAACGTGGGTTGAATTGATAGATGACATTTGCTTCAAACTGATAAGATAAGGCCACATTTTCTGTGCTGTTTCTTAAGTCTATGTATTCTTTATTCGTTTCAGAAAGGGTTCTACTAGCATAACCAATACCTGCAGATGTCTGTACTCTCCACTTATTTAGAGCCACAAGTCTTCCTGTGGGTAGTGGAAGATTCACATCTTCATTCTCCTCCTCTTCTTTGATTTCAGATTTTTTCTCTGCGGCAACCGAGGTAATTGTATTTATAGTACTGTTTAGCGGCGGTTTATAGCTGTTGTTCTCCGTTTTGTCGGCTCTGGTGGTCTTTTTTAATGCTCTGGTTGTATTCTCTTGTGGAATATTTAAACCTGTACTCATATCCATAGTCTGTTTTTTGTTCCCAAGGTATAGTGTTCCTTTATCCAAATCCATAGTTGGATTGGCCCTATCAATCTTGGCAAATAGTTCAGCCCATTCGTTTTTAGGGTTGGTATTTGTTGTGCTCTTTTCTGCAGTTGGTTTTTGTCTATGCTGTAGTGTAGCCTCCGTTTTTGTAGCTCGTGTATCTTTTGCTGCTGCAGTCTCTTCTTTGATTCTTACTCCTGTTGGTTTGGTCTGTGCTAGGGTTTCTTCGATAAGCCTATTTTCTTGTACAACCTCTTTTTTGTCTTGCGTTTGGTCTATTAGAGTAGGCGTATTACTATTTTGTTCTGTGCTATTACTCGTATCCTCTGCAAGCTGCACAGGTGTGTTGTTTGTATACGACCAAAGACCAACAGCAGATACCGTTGCCAGTAGAGCTGCTGCACTCCACATCCATATCGCTCGTTTTTTCTTAGCCCTGTTGGCTACTATAGCATCAAAAAGACCCGCACTAGGTGTTGCTTCAAAGCTGTTGAATTTTTGTTTGAAGATATTTTCTATCTCGTTTTTCATATGCGTTGTATGCCATATTTGGCAAGTAGTTTAATCAAATGTTGTTTGGCTCTACTATACTGTGTGCGACTGGTCACATCACTTATGTCAAGCATTTTCCCTATCTCTTTGTGGCTATAACCTTCTATAGCGTAGAGGTTAAATACTGCTCTGTATCCTTCGGGCAACTCTTGCAATATGCTTAGTAAATTGGCGGTTTCCATATTGCTGATAGCTTTAGCATCAAAACTTTGTTCCTGAACGTTTTCTAATGATCCGGGTTCGAATTTTCTAACTCGCTTATCGTTGCTTTTTAATGCTGTAAATACCACTATCTTCCTTATCCACCCTTCAAAAGAGCCTTCTCCTTTAAAGGTTTTTATTTTATCCAAAACCTTTATGAAAGCATCGTGAAGTACATCTTCTGCTTCCATCTTACTCGTGCAATACCGTAGGCTAACCCCCATCATTTTTGGTGCAAATTGCTCATACAAAACCTGCTGGTACCGTACGTCATTATTGACACATCCTTTGATCATCTGTATTTCATCCAATTGGTTAGTTTCAGTATTAGTTTCAGTTTGGTTCAAGGTAGACCTGTTGTTGTGCAAATATGTTGCATCCATTCTTAATAAATTTCACAATGGATTTTTTCTTGTTTATAAACAATTTAATATCAAGCATTTAGTGCATTAAAAAAAATATGCATTTTTGTGATTGAATGCAAGTATTTACCAAAGAGGAGCTGAGTGAGCTGAGTACGAATGTCTTTATGGCAATGGGAGCCAATGAACTAGACGCTATACAGGCTTCAGATGTGCTCACGAGTGCAGACGCACGCGGCATAGATAGTCACGGGGTATCTCGCTTGGTGGGTTATGTAGCACTTTGGGAAGGCGGTCGTATTAATATGACTCCAGAAGTAAAGATTATTAGAGAACACAAATCTACTTTTAGCATAGACGGAGATGGTGGTCTAGGGCTAGTAGTAGCACCAAAGGCTATGGCCATTGCGGTAGAGCGGGCAAAACAATATGGCAGCGGCTGGGGGGCAATACAAAACAGTAATCACTTCGGTATAGCAGGTTACCACGCTATGATGGCTTTGCCGCACGATATGATAGGTATGGCTATGACCAATGCTACTCCATTTATACCGCCTACACACAGCAAAGAAGCTATGCTAGGAACCAATCCTATTGCCTACGCTTTTCCGGCTGGAGTGGAGAATCCCTTGGTGATAGATCTAGCCACGGCGTCTGTAGCTCGGGGCAAGATAGAAATAGCCCGCAGAGAAGGTAAGGTAATCCCGAAAGGATGGATGGTAGACAAGCACGGTAATACCAGTCAAAATGTAGACGAGCTAAAAGACGGTGGAATGTTAACGCCGCTTGGTAGTCTGGAAGAACTGAGTAGCCACAAAGGATATGCTCTAGGTGGCTTGGTAGATGTGATGACAGGCGTATTGTCTGGTGCCAACTACGGGAAGTGGGTACCGCCATTTGTGAGCTTCTTGCCTATGCTGCCCAATTTGCCGGGCAAAGGACTTGGTCACTTTGTAGGTGCTATGGAGATAGAGGGATTTAGGGATACAGCCGAATTTAAATCGAGCATGGATCACTGGATACAGAGTTTTAAATCTGCAGAGCGTGTAGAGGCCGATCAAGAAGTGTATGTACCCGGGGAGAAAGAGTATCGTATAGAAGCGGAGCGTACCGCCAATGGTATTCCGCTCAATGACAAAGTGGTAGAAGATCTAGAAGGGTTGAAGAAGAAGTTTAGAGTGTAGAAAGTTAGACAAGTGTAGCATATGGTATCGGTGAAGACGGAATTGTAGACTACGTTCAAGGAGCTAATGTTGCTGGTTTCGTTCGTTTAGCAGATGCTATGTTGCAGCAGGGACACGTTTAAGGAGGTTTAAAATTCCTTGGTTTTCCATATCTTCGCCATTCAAGATTAAAACAAATGAAAAAATATTTCTTATTATTTATTCTAGCTGCTGCATTCACAGCTTGTAATGACGCTCCAAAAGAGGCGAGCACAGAAACGGAAGAAAATGACCCAAATCGTTTTGCCGACCTTAAAATATTAAGCTACGATGCGAGTAGTATCGATAGCCTTACTCTAAAACAAAAGGAATTAGTGTATTATCTAAGTCAAGCAGCACTAAGTGGTAGAGAAATCACGTATGCTCAGAACTACAAGCATAATGTTCAGATTAAGCGTACGCTAGAGCATATTTATACTACGTATAGTGGAGACAAGTCTACCGAAGACTGGAATGATTTTGAGATATACTTAAAGCGAGTATGGTTTGCCAACGGGATACACCACCATTATGCAGAGAAGAAATTCTTGCCAGACTTTAGCCAAGAATATTTTGCGGAGCTAGTAAAAAATAGTGAAGGAGTAGAATGGCCTACCATGCAAGGTGAGACCCTAGAAGATATGATAGCTAAGCTTACTCCAGCAATGTTTGACCCATCTGTAGATGCAAAGAAAGTAGTGAAAGATAAGGGAGTAGACAAAGTAGCATTGAGTGCAAATAACCACTACGGTGAAGGAGTGACAGAAGTTGAAGCCATGGCACATTATGCTGCTATGGGGACTACGGGAGAGGCCAAGCCAATAGAGCACGGACTAAACTCTAGACTTGTAATACAAGATGGTGAGCTAGTAGACCTTACGATTAAAAGTGGAGGGTTATACGGTGGAGCTATGGATAAAATGATCTACTGGCTAAAGAAGGCAGAAAAAGTAGCCGAAAATGAGGCTCAGGCTAAGCATATAGGTATGCTAGCAGAGTACTTTACTACAGGCGACCTTAACCAATGGGATGCAACCAATATCAATTGGGTAAATAGTACCGACGGAGAGATAGACTTCATTCTTGGTTTCATTGAAGTATACGGAGATGCCATAGGTACAAAAGGTGCTTTTGAAGGCGTAATACAAGTAAATGACAAAGCAGCAAGTAAGCGTATGGCGGTATTGAGTGAAAATGCTCAGTACTTTGAGGACAATAGCTCGATAATGGATGAGCATAAAAAAGAGAAGGTAGTGGGTGTAAGTTACAGAGTGATAGATGCCGTAATGGAGGCAGGAGATGCTGCTCCAGCTACACCTATAGGAATAAACTTACCCAACAGCAACTGGATACGAAGTACTATAGGTAGTAAGTCGGTAAGTCTGGGCAACATAGTAGCGGCTTATGCTGCGGCAGGCGGAAGTAGCTCCCTCAATGAGTTCTATATGGATGAAGTTACTCGAGCACGTATAAAAGAACACGGTAAGCTAAGTGGTAAAATGCATACGGCTATGCATGAGGTAATAGGTCACGCATCTGGTAAAATAAACCCAGGAATAGGTACACCTAAAGAAACACTAAAAAACTATAGTAATACGCTAGAAGAAGCTCGTGCTGACTTGGTAGCTCTGTACTATATCTACGATCAGAAGCTAGTAGATCTTGGGCTTGTTCCGAGTCTAGAAGTAGGTATGGCAGAATTTGATAGCTACATAGCGAATGGTATGATGCTACAATTACGCAGACTTGACGAAGGTGAAAACATAGAAGAAGACCATATGCGTAACCGTCAGCTTAATGCAAGTTGGGCATACGAAAAAGGTCTTGCAGACAATGTAGTAGAGAAAAAAGTAGTAGACGGTAAGACGTACTTCGTCGTAAATGACTACGATAAGCTACGCGTGATTTTTGGTGAGTTATTGAAAGAGATACAACGTATCAAGTCGGAGGGAGACTATGCAGCAGCAGAAGCACTCGTAGAAGGATATGGAGTAACAGTAGACGCTGCTCTTCACAAAGAGGTGGTAGAACGATACGAGAGCTTAAACCTTGCTCCATATAGTGGTTTTGTACAGCCTAAACTAGTGCCAGTGATGGATGCAGAAGGTAATTTTACAAACCTAAAGGTAGAACAAGAAGGTTATGTAGAGCAGATGCTTCGTTTTGCAGCGGAGTATGCTTTTGTTAAACCGGGAGAATAATCGAATAAAAAGTGAACAGTAAAGAGTGAATGGTGTTCAAGTACTATTCACTCTTTTTTATTTAAGTGTTGTATGAAAAATAAGTATGCAAAATTGCTAATTCTCGTCTTATTCGTTGTCCTATTCGTAGGGTCTGCGGTGTGGATGTACAAGAAGTACGTAGTGCCCAATAGCCCGTATAATACGGAGATAAAGTTGCGGGGATCAAAGTGATGTCGTCTTCCTGGCAACCCTTTCTAAACTCCCAAACATCTCAGCCTTACTACAAAGACCTGCATGCATTTTTAGATAAACGAAAACGGCAAGGAGCTATAGTCTATCCACCACAAGAGGAAATTTTCAATGTGTTTGATTTAACACCGCTAAATGAGGTTAAAGTAGTGATCCTTGGTCAAGACCCTTACCACGGAGAGGGACAGGCACACGGACTTTGTTTTTCGGTGAGAGAAGGGAATAGAATTCCTCCTTCACTTCGCAATATTTTCAAAGAATTGCATGCAGACGTAGGTATAGCAATACCCCAGAGCGGAGAGTTGACTCAATGGGCACAAAATGGAGTATTCTTGCTCAATACCATACTCACCGTAGAACAAAAGTCTCCCGCAGCTCACAAAGGCAAAGGGTGGGAAACCTTCACAGATGCAGTCATGGAATATATTTCTGAAGAAAAAGATAAACTGGTTTTTATACTCTGGGGAGCATACGCTCAAAAGAAAAGATATCTAATAAACGAATCAAAACACTTGGTGCTAGCAGCACCACATCCCGCAGCAGAAGTATATGCTGGTGGGAAAGCAGGCTTCTTTGGCAGTAAGCCTTTTAGTAAAACGAATGCTTTTTTGGATGAAGAAGTAGATTGGATATTGTAGGAACACGCTTCTGAAGCCTGTTCATACAACGTTAAAAATGCGTATTCCTAAAATGTTTTAAATATTAATCCTCCAGCACCTCTACCTCGGTAATGAAGTTTTTGGTGTCGCCCAAGAAAGGAACCGAAACATATTTTTCATTGTAATGGAGAGATACTCTATAGCCTGATTTCATCGCGGCACTTAGGTCTGTCAAGGTTTTTTTGTCAGACGGTTTTACGGAGAATTCCCAGATACCACGTTGTATTTCACCTGTGTTAAGTTGCCCTTCCCACGTTTTGAAAACGTACCCTTTTTTACTTATTTTGATAATCTTGCCTACTCGCTCACCACCACTAAAATTGCCATAAAAAGCAAAGAGAACTAAAAGCACGGCACCAGTGATAGTAAGGCCAATCGTCCATAGGAGTATTTTTTTGATTAAATTCATAATAGGATTACAAAGCTAGCGTTTTTTGCCACTCAGTATTGAAACTCTCCTGAAAGGCAGTAGCAAACGCTGCAACGGTTCCTTTACTAATTTCTTGATAGATAGAAGTAACAGCCTTGTCATTGATTCCGCACGGAACAATATGCTCAAAATAAGAGAGGTCGGTGGTTACGTTGAGGGCAAATCCATGCATACTGATTCCGTTACGCACACGTATGCCTATAGCACCTATTTTACGTTTGGTTTCGTTTTCTTTTCCTACCCAAATACCGGTAAGCCCATCGAGTTGATATGCAGCAATGTTAAAGCGGGCAAGTGCATTGATAATGCTGGTTTCTAGCGTATCTACGTATTTTTTTACACCTATTCCGTGCTTGCGTAGGTGCATGATTGGGTAGCCAACCAATTGCCCAGGGCCGTGATACGTAATATCTCCACCTCGGTCAGTCTCAAAGACTTCAGCCTCTATGCTTTTTAAGAAATCAGGATTGATAAGAAGGTTGTTTCTGTCTGCACTTTTGCCAAAGGTATACACGTGTGGATGCTCACAGAGAATGAGTGTATCTTCTGCTCCGTCTAAAATGCCTTCATGCACTTCTTGTTGGATAGCGAGTGCTTCTGAGTAGGGTGTTAGTCCGATGTTTTTTATTCTGTATAGCACGTTTTAGATAGCTGTTAATTGCATTGCTAAAATAATTGATGATTATGTGCTCCCTATCTTACTCCGTCCTTTTACAAACATTCCCAAGACAAAAAAGACACCAATAAAACTAGCTAGTCTACCTATGTAGTCGCCGTATTGGCTGTAGAAAGTAAGCTCTGTATAGTGATTCGCATTCACTTTAAGTACGGTAGGTTCCCACCATTTGGTGCGTTCTTGTATTGTTCCTGTTTTGTCTATACGGCAGGTTATGCCCGTATTAGCACTACGCAGTACTTCACGCCTGTTTTCTATAGCACGCAAACAGCCATAGTACATATGCTGCTTGTAGCCGTCTGTATCTTTCCACCAGCCGTCGTTGGTTATTACCAGTAGTATCTCTGCACCCTTGCGGGTAAACTCGGCTACGTGGCCGGGGAATACACTCTCGTAGCAGATCAGTGGAGCAAGGTCTGGTTTGTCCCCAGCCTCAAAAACAGTAGGATAGGGGTCTGTGCCCAAACTACCCGTTATGCCTCCAAAATCGAGTGCAAAATATTCTAAGAAACTAAAGAGAAACGGATAGGGCATTTTTTCTGCTCCCGGCACCAATTTACTCTTGTGGTAAACCTCAATTTCTCCTTCACCATCCATCTCCAAAGCAGTATTGTAGCTCTCGTAGTAATGGCCAGATTCCATCTTGCGAGCAGACTCCGCCATTGCTTCTCCTTTATCATAGAAGTTATACGTAGAGATACCCGTTATCACGTGTATCTGCGGGTGTTTCTTTACAAATTTGCGTAGCACTTGCATACTCTCGTACCGAAAAGGATGATCTTCGTCTACGTACTCCACCACCGCGGTCTCAGGCATTATCACATACATGGTGTTCGGCGTGATTTTTTTCTCTGTCATGGCGAGCATTTTCTTCAGATTGCTCACCTTAGTACTTTCGTCAAACTTGAGATACGGATCTACATTGGGTTGTACGAGGAGGGTTTCCTCTCCTTTTGGCTCTAAAGTTCTTATTTGTCCGATCCAAAACGGTATCGAAATCAACATCGGTACGATAACCACCAATGCAGGTTTTATCCATTTGGTCCATTTCTTAGCTTTCTCTATGGTGCTAAATAGTAGAGTATTAGCCATTAGTACCCAGAGGCTTCCGCCCATTACTCCTGTTATTTCATACCACTGTACCACTTCATTGTGCTTTGCAAAAATATTGCCTAGTGTAAACCATGGCCACGTTATTTGCCAATTGAGATGCAGGTATTCGTAAGCAAGCCAAAGAGATATGAATACCAAAAATGCTCTGCTTTGTGAGAGTGTCTTTTTGGCCTTTCTATAGCCCAGCCACGGTAAGTACATGAGTGCTGCATTGGCGGTCATCATCACCAGACTACTCGTTGCCTCTGCATTCCATACCCACCATGATATAGCGGCATTCCATAGTAGCAGCGATAGGTACATTAGCCACGCTCCATATTTGAGGCTTTCCGTCTCTTTCTCCAGCATAAAAAGGGGTACAAATGCCACGAAACTTAGGAAAAATAAATCTCTAGGAGGCCATGCTAGCCAAAAAAGGATGGCTGGCAATACCGTAAGTAAGGCGAGTTTTAGTTTTCTATTTTTCATTTCCAGCTATCAATAGAACGAACTCTCCTTTGGGTGGATTTGCTTCAAAATGTGCCAAAACCTCAGTTACTGTTCCGCGTACGTATTCTTCAAATTTCTTGGTTAGCTCACGGCCTATTACTACTCCGCGGTCTTCGCCCAGTAGTTCTTGTATCATTACCAGTGTTTTTACTATACGGTGCGGACTCTCATAAAAAATAGTAGTCCGTTTTTCTTCTACTAAACTTAGTATTTTGGTTTGTTTTCCCTTTTTATGGGGCAAAAACCCTTCGTATACGAAGGTGTCGCAGGGCAACCCACTATTTACCAAAGCTACTAAAGCCGCCACTGCACCGGGCAGTGTTACTACATTTAGGCCTTCTTTTACCGCTTCGCGAATGAGCAAAAAACCAGGGTCTGATATGCCTGGCATACCTGCATCTGTGCATACGGCAAATGTTTCTCCCGCCTTTAGTTTATCTATGACCATACTGAGGTTTCTATGCTCATTGTGCTGGTGATAGGGTATGAGTTTTTTCTCTACCTTATAGTGGTCCAATAGTTTTTTTGTTTGGCGAGTATCCTCCGCCAATATAGCATCTACGCTGCCCAGTATCTCTACTGCTCGGTAGGTAATATCGCCAAGGTTGCCTATGGGTGTGGGTACGATGTATAATGTTCCGCTGCTCAATATCGTGCGAAAATAGGTATTATTGAATTTTGGAATGAATCGTATCGTCTTATATCTGTTAATAGCCATTGGCTTTCTACCAAGTGCTCTTGCTCAAACGGCAAGACGCGTCACTACTTTTGATAATGAACTGAGGGAGAACTCGGGGATGGCCTACTATGGAGGAGGTGCTATCTATCTTGTAAATGATGGTGGCAATGGACCAAAACTCTTCCGTTTTGATACTGCACAAATGGGATATACTACGTTTGATATTCTAAATGCATCCAATACGGATTGGGAAGACCTCACTACAGATAGGTTAAATAACTTGTATATCGGTGATTTTGGCAACAATGACAATGAGAGAAAAAACTTGCGTATTTATAAATCTCCTGATCCAGAATCAATTTTTTCCAATCAAATTGCTGTGGAGACCATAGCCTTTACATACGAGAATCAAACTAATTTTCCGCCTGCGGATAGTGAGCTCAATTTTGATTGTGAAGCAATGGTTTGGCACCAAGACAGTCTGTATATTTTTACCAAGAACCGAACAGACCCTTACGATGGGTGGAGCTATATGTATGTGTTGCCAGACAATCCCGGCAGCTACGTAGCTAAGTTGCGAGATAGTATTCAGTTTACAGCATCGGACAAGCGATTGGGTTGGATTACCGCAGCAGATTTGCGTGGAGATAGTCTATTATTACTGAGTAGTAGTAAGGTGCATTTGGGCGTAGGTTTTGGTTCCAAATCGCTATCAGAAATGACGTGGCAAAGCTACGACGTAGGTTTCTCTCAAAAAGAAGCGGTGTCTTTTGGAGCTAAAAGCACAGATATTTTTATATCAGACGAGTTGAATGTAATTGGCAACAGTCTCTACTACCTTAACATTGCTGAAACAGCATCGCTAGAGATACTGAAAGCAAAGAAATTTGACGTGTACCAGACGTCTTCTTCTCTTAGAGTAACACTCAAAAAAAGAAGACCAGCTCATATTTATGTATTCGCTATGGCGGGGACAGAGATGTATAGTATGCCTTTTGATGAAGAGCTTGCTATTTCTGGAGACGATTTGCCTCCAGGCACATATATTATTCAACTCATTGTAGATGGAGAGAGCTACGATTTTAAGTGGGCTAAAACAGAATAAAACACCACCTTTGTTTAAGGCAAAATGCGATTTTTTATACTCTTATTATCTATACCGATTTATATGTCATTTATGTCTGAAGATCCTACATTCAAAGACCGTCAGCTAGAGCATTATACTGTTTTTGAGGCATACAGAGACCAAAGTGAGGAGGCATTTGCCAAGCTAAAGACTAAAGATGTAGATCATTTCCAGTGTGATATTTTGATACGTGCTTTCAAGTTTGAAGAAAATCTAGAAGTGTGGGCCAAAAATAAAAGTGACTCCATTTACAAACGCATTACCACATACAAGTTTTGTAGCAATGTAGGTGAGCTAGGGCCTAAGCGGAAGGAAGGGGACAAGCAAATACCAGAAGGTTATTACACATTGAGCAAGTTCAATCCTAAGAGCACCTATTTTCTTTCGCTCAAGGTGGATTATCCCAATGCGAGTGACTCTATATTAGCAGATAAACAGAACCCCGGTGGAATGATCTTCATACACGGTGGTTGCAACACCGTAGGCTGTATTCCCATTACAGATAAGTGGATAAAAGAACTCTACGTATTTTGTGTAGAAGCTGCCAATGGTGGACAGGAAGATATTCCTATCCATATTTTTCCTACACGACTTACAGACGAAAACTATACACTTCTCAAGAAGCAGTTTAGCGACACCAAACTCCACGATTTTTGGGGTCAATTGAAAAAAGGATATGACTTGTTTGAAGAGAATAACAAACTAACTGCTTACAGTATCAGCGAGAGTGGAGAGTATTTGTTTTAGGTAGGGAAGATGATTTGTCTGTAATTCAGGAAGCAAGATTGTGAGCAGAATGTTACGGTGTTATTTATCCGTAATGCATCATTTTCAATCTCCTATGGTCTGTACCCACTCTTCTGGAAAATCGTTTGGTGATCTTCGTCCTTCAGTAGGTCGTGTATAGTCACTTCAGGATTGGCATTCATATACTTACGTACTATTTGCCAACCGATCCAAGCACCCGTGCGGGGTGGGCTATCGTTCCCAAAAGGAGCAGTGAATGGACCTTCGTTGAAATAATTGCGTTGGTAGTCATTCTTATCGGAGCTAAAGAGCACTTCTTCCTCTATAAGGTAGGTCCACATATTTTTCTCTTGAGCTTCGCAATATTCTATTTGTCCTGAATGGTAATTTATCTTGAGCGAGTCGTGGTGTTCTGGCATTAGTAGGTCGAGCAGGTAGAGTCTTTTGCCTTCGGCTACGGCTTCTTCTATAAACTTACTCGATGTATACTTTGGTACTTTGTAGTCTGCATAGGTTTGTATACAATTGGGGACTATGCGGTATGACTCAAATTTCTTGATACGGTACATGGGGAAGTTCTGCGGATTTAGCATTCCGTATACTTCAAAATTTCTGCCGAGATACATGTCTAGGCCCACACCAAAAGACTGGTTTACTTGGTTGTACACTGCACCGTATTGAAAGGTGCTGATAAAGGTGGTAACTTGGTCTATGTGGTCTACAGGAAAATAATAATGGATGTATTTGCTCGCAGTCTCTAGATCATCCATATACGGCTCAAAGTTGGCGTACTTGGCCTGTGTGATCGAGTATAGTGAGTCCATATCTGGATGAGAAATATACTTGTAGAGCTCTACTGCCACGTCTTGGGGAGTGCTTTCGGGTCCTTTTACATTAGCTGCAACTATATCATTGGTATATATATCGTAGAAATCTGGATATGTTTCTGCTAGCTGTGCAATATCTGACACGCTGCGGCAAGCAAATAGAGCTTGTTCAAAGTGTATTGTAGTCATTTCTATGTCAATACTAGACAAGTCTTTTGTATGTTGACTATCCTTGCAGCTACCTATCAGTAGTACTGTTAAGAGTATGAATACATTGTGTAGAATTATTCGAAATTTAACCATAACCTTTGCAAAACTGTAAAAATAAAAAAAATGAATATTAAAAACGTTGCAATGTTAGCTTTAGGTATGTTACTCACCCAACTATCTTTTGCACAAGGAGAATTTAGAATTGGACTAAAAGGGCAGGCAAACTTTTCTTGGCTTGGAGGTACAAATAAAACGGTAGACAATGATGGAGTAAAACTTGGGTTTGCTTACGGCATAATGGGAGACTACTATTTTAAAGACAACTATGGTGTGAGTGGAGAGATTTTACTTTCTACCGTAAAGAGCCAGTTTAATTTGAATGCTCCTCAAGCATTCACTAAGCTAGCCCCGAATGATACGATAGAGTCGCTAAATTATGAGTACACTATTCAATATTTAGAAATACCAATCAGTATGAAATTTCGTACCAACGAAATAGGTAACATCACGTACTGGAGCAATTTTGGATTCTCGCCAGGATTTGCATTGAATGCTCGTGCCTCTATTGCTGGAGCTCTTCCGCAAGCAGTTATTGACGCAGACCCCACAAATTACAAGGTGAATGACGGTGAAGGAGATGACTTCGTTGTAAGTGACTTTGATGATAAGGTATTCTTATTCCGTTTTCCTTTGATCATAGGTGGTGGTATAGAATATAAAATGGCAGGCAGTACATCGCTGCAAGCGGGTATTCGCTATTCCAATGCTTTTACTGATGTATTTGTAAAAGATAAAACGGCAGATGCCAAAAACAACTACATCGCTCTTAGCGTTGGTGTTTTATTCTAAAAGACACGAAAACAAGTATATATGAATATTGCACTCTCTCAGCTCAACTATATCATAGGAGATATAGAAGGTAACACAACCAAAATACTGGCAGCTATTGCGAAGGCTAAAGATGCTCAAGTAGATATTATTGTGTTTTCTGAGTTGGCTATTTGTGGCTATCCGCCAAAAGATTTGTTGGATTACCCCAGTTTTATAGAGCGGTGCGAAATAGGACTAGACCGTATCCGTAAGGAGACCAAAGGCATAGCAGCATTGGTAGGGGGTCCCGCTTGGAGTGGATTAGAAAAAGGAAAGAAACTGTACAATTCAGCGTTCTTCTTTGCAGATGAAAAATTGCTTCAAAGAATAGATAAAACACTTCTTCCTACCTATGATATATTTGAGGAGTACCGTTATTTTCAGCCAAATGAAACCTTTGAGTGTGTGGACTATAAAGGCGAACGCATTGCAGTGACCATTTGCGAAGATCTGTGGAACCTTGACCAAGAAAAGCTGTATAAAGTAACACCCATGGATGAGCTCTATAGCCAAAACCCTAGTGTGATGATAAATCTTAGTGGATCGCCTTACAGTTACAATCACGTAGAGAAACGCCGCAAGCGTATGCAACTCAATGCTAAGAACTATAATTTGCCACTATTTTATGTAAATCAAGTGGGTGGCAATACCGATATACTTTTTGACGGAGGGTCTATGTTTATCAATAGAATGGGTGAAATAGTAGAGGAGTGCGAGTTTTATAAAGAAGATTTTAAAGTCATAAAGTGGGATAGTGACCACATCTACGAAGACAATCACCAAGACTACTACGATTATGATATAGGCCTCATACACGATGCCCTAGTCATGGGAGTGAGAGATTATTTTGCCAAAGTTGGTTTTAAAAATGCAGTACTGGGTAGTAGTGGAGGAATAGATAGTGCTGTAGTACATGCTATAGCAGCCGAAGCTCTTGGGGCAGAAAATGTAAAAGCCATCACCATGCCAAGCAAGTACAGCAGTTCAGGATCTGTAGATGACGCTAAGAAGCTCGCAGAGAACCTTGGGTCGCCATTTAGCAACATTGCCATCAAAGATGTGTTTGATAGTCTTAATGACACGCTAGCAGAGGAATTTGCCGGAACAGAACCAAACGTGACCGAAGAAAACCTACAAGCTCGTAGCCGTGGTATTATCCTAATGGCGTACAGCAATAAGTTTGGTAATATGGTACTCAATACGAGTAATAAGAGCGAGAGTGCTGTGGGATACAGTACGTTATACGGTGATATGTGCGGTGGTCTATCGGTGATAGGTGACTTGTACAAGGAGCAGGTATACGACCTTGCCCGCTTTGTAAATAGATACGGTGAGGTGATACCCTACGAAATCATAAACAAAGAACCAAGTGCCGAGCTACGTCCAGACCAAAAAGACAGTGACTCTCTTCCGCCATACCCTATTTTGGATAAAATTCTCTTTCACTACATAGAGGAAAAGAAAGGCTGGAAAGAAATAGTAGCGATGAATGAAGAAGGACTAGACGAGGCTGTAGTGCGTAAAATAGTACGTATGGTCGACCGCAATGAGTACAAGCGTTTTCAAGCGTCTCCTACACTCCGTATCAGTCATAAAGCCTTTGGTGCCGGTAGAAGAATGCCTGTAGTGGCTAGGTACAATCACTAGAATACATTTAGTGTCAGAGTTAATTCACTAGGTTTGTATTTGCCGGTATGAAAAGGCATTGCAGCCACAAAGTCTGCTATCCTATGCTCCAACCTTCTATTCACGTTAATGTTGCACTCAATTTTGTTTATAGATATTCTTCCTGCTGCGTCTACTTTTAGATTTAGTATGAGTATTTGGTCTTTATATTTTGGCTTAAGGTTGTACATACTCACGGCGTAGAGCATGTAGTTGTTAAAATTTACAAAGTGTACAAAACTAGACTTAAGCGTAGTGTCAGACCTAGTCCTTAAATTGAATGAACTCGTTCTTCTTTGCCATTCTTTCTGAGTAAGGTTATGGACTAAGTCGAGTTTGCTCATTTTTCTTGGTTCTCTTTGTAGCAGTTGCTCCAGGGTAAGATTTAACCCAGATGTGGTGTCTATTTCTAAAGGTACATCTTCTAATATGGTGTTAATGCATTTGCTAAAAGCTTGTTCTCTGTTGATAAAGAGATCAGACTTGACTGCACCAAAATGGTGAACGCCTTTACTGGTGCGAAATGTTATGCTGGCAGTAGGATTGTCATATAAAAACTGGTAGATAAATAGGTCTACGTAAAGTGTGCCCTCTGTAGCACTGTCTCTGTAGACAGTGAAACCAACTCTTTTTAAATAGAGGGCAGCGTAGTCTTCTAGTGCCCGAGTGTCTGTATAGTAAGGTGCAAACTGTTCTCCGTTTAGAATATTTACCTTAACAACTACAGATTGGCTCGCTTCGGATAGCGTAGGTGTCAATAGAACACTTATGAAAAGAAGTAAACCAATGAGAATGTTCTTTTTCATCATTTTTATTTGTAGTGCCTTTCTCATTCGTCTATTACGTATGATTCAAATATAGTCATCCTATGAAAAGCCTTCAAAACGCACGACAGACAAAGAATGGGAATTTTTTAGTAGTGTTTTTTTGCTGCGGCTTACTTATCTTCGAACAATGCGTATATACTTCGTTGCTATTGCCTTTATCTCTTCATTTTCTTTTTCTGTAGCTCAGACCAAGATGTCATCTGCTTCTCGTCAAGAAGTGCAGTTGTCTTCTCAAAACACTGTAGCTCTTGTCGCTAAAGTAAATGAGAATTTCGATGCTAAAGAATGGGAGGGGAGCGACGTTAAAATCGGTTCGCGTATTGGGGATATTATTACACTTAGAGCTGCAAAAGCTAGTCTTTCTACTTTAGAAAATTTAGCGGGAATTGACTACCTAGAAGTAGCTCAGAAAGTAAGCCCAAACCTGAAAAGAGTAGTGCCCGATCTGCGAGCAGATAGTGTCTACACTGGCCACGGACTGGATGCTGGATACACTGGCAAAGATGTAATAATAGGAGTAACGGATTGGGGATTTGACTATACGCATCCTATGTATTACGATACATCTTTGCAGCATACTCGTATAATTGCTGCTTGGGATCAATTCAAAAAAAGTGGTCCTGCACCAGATGGTTATAGCTACGGAACCGAGTATAACGGCGAAGTAGAACTGCTTGCGGCTGAAAGTGATACGGCAAACATATACGGCAATGCCTACCATGGAAGCCACGTAGCTGGTATAGCCGGAGGCAGCGGTGGCGGTACAGAGCACAGAGGAGTTGCTTATGAAGCAGAATTTCTATTTGTCACCTTCTTGGTGGACGAAGCAGCAGTGATCGATGCTTTTAGTTGGATGAAAGAAAGAGCAGACGCTGAGGAAAAAAGACTTGTCATTAATATGAGTTGGGGGCTGTATAACCTCGGTCCATTGGACGGTACTTCACTGGTAAGTCAAGCCATCGATGAGCTAAGTGCTCAGGGTGTAATTTTTGTCACGTCGGGAGGGAATAATGGTGATTCACCATTCCACATAAAACAAACCTTTGCTGCCGATACAATGCGTACACACGTAGATTTTTGGAGAGGAGCAAATCCGAATAGATATGGTCAGACCATTAGTGCTTGGGGAATAGAAGAGGTGCCTTTTGCCGCTAGCATAGAAATATATGACGCAGCTAAAAATAAGTTGGCAGAATCTCCAGTGTATGCAACAGAAGGAAGTCTCAATTTAGATACTTTTATGACTGTAGGTGTAGATACTGTTTTTTATAAGGTAGCCTTGGACGGAAGCCATCCGCTCAATAGTAAGCCAACGATAAGACTACGCGTTCGCAATGAGAATAATGCATTACACGTAGTGCTAAAAGCACACGCTAATGCAGGAACCGTTCATTTTTATAATGTGGCAGATCTTACTACGGATGTAGGTAACTGGGGAATGCCTTTCACCGCTTGGAAAACAGACTGGTTAGCAGGAGATAACCTGTACAGCTTGGGAGAGCCTGCAAGTACACGTTCTGTGATTACGGTAGCGGCACACCAGAGTGAAGTCCGTAGAAACGGTGCAGTCATAGGTGGTGGGTTTATTGCAGATTTCTCTAGTTTTGGTCCTACTATAGATGAGCGAATAAAACCAGATGTATCTGCTCCAGGTGTAGGTGTAATGAGTAGCGTTTCATCATTTACAGATGCCAATGTTACAGTAGATGAAACTGCTGACTTTGAGGGTAAAATGTACCCTTTCTCCAAGCTATCAGGAACAAGTATGAGTAGCCCTGCTACTGCAGGTGTGGTGGCACTCATGCTCGAGGCAAATCCTAATCTGTGGTACAATGAAGCAAAAGAAATATTACACGCTACAGCCAGAGAAGATGTACGTACAGGTGATGTGCCAGAGACGGGCAATACCCAGTGGGGATGGGGAAAGGTGGATGCACTAGCTGCAGTGCAGCGAGCTGAATACAAGTTTGTAGGTGTTCGAGTATTGGAGAATGAAGATATCTTAGTGTATCCTAATCCTACGTCG
>TARA_B110000902_G_scaffold162078_1_pt1 | contig 20192 bp, 20 predicted proteins | sample TARA_B110000902 | Tara Oceans TARA_B110000902 (sample SAMEA4398009) | marine metagenome | biome: Polar Biome; feature: [SRF] surface water layer (ENVO:00010504); material: water (ENVO:00002006), including particulate matter (ENVO:01000060) such as... | depth 5 m | reverse complement strand
TGTATTTTCGAGAAACATTTTGTAATTTTAACACCAAACGAAAATTATATTCGTTTTTTATAAAGGTCACGTAAATTTATTAAAAATCAAAAGTATAAATTTAAAAGTTATAAAAAGACATTATTATAAAGTTTGCAGTCGCCTTAAAATGGATATCAATTAATTAACAACACACAATGAAAAAGCAATTAGAGTCGGAATTAGTAAGTATCGCTCATAGAATTCTTAAACTTACAGGGAGAGAAGATCTTAACAAAATGCAAACCGAAATCGCGTTGCTTTATCAAAAAATAACGGTTTTGAGGTTTTTGGAAAGTAATAATGACGGACAAATTCCAGAGACGTCTGGAATGGATGCCTCTTTCTTTAATTCGCTTGACGGTGCTTTCAACAATACTGTGACGGACGCCGTAGAGGTGGAAGACAAAACGTTTGTAAACATAGACACCGAAGATACGGAAGCAATTATGGAACCAGCGATCGAAAAAATTAAAGATATCGTCGCTCAAATGCCCGAAGAAACTTTAGAGGTTGACTCAATGCTAGCCGCTGCGTTAAACGAACCAACCGAAGCCATTGAACACGACCTAAATGAGCTTTCACCAAGCTATGCAGAGCTTCCAATTTTTGAAGCTGTTCCGGAGTCTTCACAAACATCTTTAAACGATCAGTTAAAAACACAAGGATTTCAAGTGGGGTTAAACGACCGACTCGCCTTTGTAAAAAACCTATTCGAAAATAGTAACGAAGATTATGACCGAGTTTTATCACAACTAAGCACCTTAGGTTCATTTGAAGAAGCTGCTGATTTATTAAACACGATTATTAAACCAGATTACAATAATTGGGAAGGCCAAGAGGATATTGAAACACGTTTTTTAGAAATTATAGAAAATAAATTTAAGTAAGCCGGATCGCTTCCACGTGATGAACGTATTATTTTCAGTACTTTTGAACCGCAAAACAAAATGTAAATGTCTTCAGAGTTAAAATACGCAGTTTTTGGAAGTGGAAGTTGGGCAACAGCGATTGTTAAAATGCTTTGCGAAAACCGCGACCAGGTTGGTTGGTATGCTCGTAGCCCTCAAACGGTTGACTATATTCTTTCCGAACAACACAACCCATCTTATTTAAGCGCTGTTGAATTTCAAGTGGATCAACTGTATTTAGACAGTGATATTAATAAAATGGCGGACTATGCCGATGTGTTAATTTTTGCGATTCCATCTGCGTTTATAGAAAGCGAACTCGATAAATTAAATATTGATATTTCTTCTAAAATAATTGTATCAGCAGTGAAGGGCATTATTCCCGCATCGGGTCTTTTGGTTGGTGAACATTTTCAACAAAAACATGCCGTTGACTTAAATAATGTTGTTGTTTTGGCGGGCCCCTGTCATGCCGAAGAAGTCGCTTTAGAACGCCTATCGTACCTAACGTTTGCTTGTGCAGATCTTGAAATCGCTAATGAAGTCGCAAATCAGTTTTCGAGTGATTATATAAAGACCAGTACAAATGATGATGTTGTGGGCACCGAATATGCGGCTATGCTGAAAAATATTTATGCGATTGCCGCTGGAATGGCGCATGGTTTAGGCTATGGCGATAATTTTCAAAGTGTGTTGATGAGTAATGCGACTCGAGAGATGAAACGATTCATAAAAAAGGCCCACAAAATGAAACGAAATATTAACGAAACCGTTTATCTAGGGGATTTATTGGTAACTTGTTATTCGTTGTTCTCTAGAAACAGAATGTTTGGAAACATGATTGGGAAAGGCTATACCGTTAAATCCGCTCAAATGGAAATGAGTATGATTGCCGAGGGTTATTACGCTACAAAAAGCGCTTATGAAATAAATCAAAGCAAGGAATCACCTGCCCAAACTCCGATTATTGATACGGTTTATGAGGTCTTGTATTTAAACAAAAACTCTAAAAAAGCATTTAAGAAACTAACAGAAAAATTAAGCTAGACTTAAGATTTTAAAACGCCTTTTAAATTCATTAAGGGAATTTCCTGAAGCGCTTTTTCGTTAATTGTATTTTTTCTGAATTCAAAAGATTTTTCAAACAGTTGATTACCGTCAAAAAAAGAGACATTAAAAAGATTGTTTATCGCCAAAACATCTTCTAATAGCATTTCGATTTTCGCATAGCTTTTAGCAGGTAGCGATTCTATTTTTTTTCGAAAGGTTGCTGTTTTTTTGTCTTCAGAATAGCCTTTTGTGACGATAATTACCATTTCCAAAGCGACGGGCTTATCGTTTATGATATACGCATTCCAGTCAAAGACCTTGTAGTCGTTATTATACGCACGAACGACCGCGACGTGTACATTTTTAACTTCTGGAATAAGAATGTCTTTTTTCAAAAAAAAGGGATTTAAAGCGCACTTTTAAATTGCTCTAAAAAGCGCACATTATTTTCACTTAACAATCGGATATCACTAATTTGGTGGAGGAGTAGCGCAATTCGATCAATCCCCATCCCAAAAGCAAAACCAGAGTATTCTTTAGAGTCAATGCCACAATTTTCAAGAACATTTGGATCGACCATCCCACAGCCCATGATCTCTAACCATCCTGTTCCTTTGGTCATTTTATAATCGGTTTCAGTTTCTAAACCCCAATAGACATCCACCTCGGCACTAGGCTCAGTAAAAGGGAAGTATGAAGGTCGAAGTCTAATTTTTGATTTTCCAAAAAGCTCGGTAGTAAAGTACTGAAGGGTTTGTTTGAGGTCTCCAAAACTTACATTTTTATCAATATACAAGCCTTCTACTTGATGAAAAAAGCAATGAGAACGCCCCGAAATAGCTTCATTTCTATACACCCTGCCCGGCGAAATCGTTCGAATGGGCGGTTGGTTGTTTTCCATATAACGCACTTGTACAGAACTTGTGTGTGTTCGGAGTAAAATATCGGGATCTGTTTGTATGAAAAAGGTGTCTTGCATATCTCTTGCTGGATGATGTTCAGGCAAGTTTAATGCGGTGAAATTATGCCAATCATCTTCAATTTCAGGCCCTTCACTAACGTTAAAACCAATTCTTGAAAAGATGTCTGTAATTTGATTTTTAACTAAGGATATGGGATGACGTGCGCCAATATTAAAAGGTTCTCCAGGCCGCGTTAAGTCACCAAAAATAGTGGAATCACTCGAGGTGTTTTCTAGGGATACTTTTAAGGCATTTACTTTTTCCTGAGCAACGCTCTTTAGTTTATTGATGGCTTGTCCAAAGTCTTTTTTTTGTTCGTTTGGAACTTCCTTAAAACGCGCAAATAAATCGGTTAAAAGCCCTTTTTTTCCAAGGAACTTAATACGAAAAGCCTCTAGTTCTTCTAAGGACTGTGTCGAAAATGCTTCCGCTTCTTCTATGAGTTTATGGATGTTTTCTATCATGATAATATTAAATAAAGGCCAAATTTAAGAAAACTTAGCTAATAAACTTCGCCTCAATAAAATAGTTTACAATGGCGTCTTTCATAAGAATGCTTTGTTCACCAGCCTTAAGATTCGGTAACGCCTCTTTAATGGTGTAATGTGGCCAACCTTGTTCATCGAAATAGTCAAATGCATAATAGCCATAGGGCTCCAAAAGCCGACATATTGCAATGTGCATCAGGTTGAGTTTTTCGTCTTTTTTAAAGGTTCGGTGTAATTGCCCAAGCTCTTGTACCCCAATGAGATAGATGATTCCATCTAGGTCTAAAGGGTCGCCATCAGCAAATTGAGCGGATAGTTTTTTGACCACCTCTTCCCATCGTTTTTTAAGTTCTTCGTCTCGAGCCATAATTATTTCGTAAATTTAGGGTGTATTAAAATAGAAACGAAACATTTGTGTTATTATGTTGAGATTCAATACTCATTTTTAAAACTTAAACAAAGGCCATGGTTATTATTGATATTATTTTAGGAGCGTTGATTCTTTACGGATTGGTTAAGGGGCTTTTTAAAGGTTTTTTTGTTGAAGTCGCCTCTCTTCTCGCACTATTGACAGGTGTGTACGGCGCTGTACATTTTAGTAACTATGCCGCTGAATTTTTGTCAGATAGTTTTGAATGGAATGAAAAAACAATCAACATCACTGCCTTTGCGATTACATTTGTAGTGATCGTATTAGTGATCTCCCTTGCGGGGAAAGCACTAACAAAGTTGGCCGATTTTGCCGCATTGGGCATTCTTAATAAACTATTAGGTGGCTTTTTTGGAGGGTTTAAAATTGCCTTAATACTTAGTGTGCTCCTCCTTATTTTTAACAACCTTAACAAAACCATTCCTTTTGTTTCAGATGAAGACCTAGAAGCCTCTGTGCTTTATAAACCAGTTAAATCTTTAGCTCCGATGATTTTCCCAAATTTCATAAACGAGGAAACACCACTAGAGCTTCCGAACATTCTGAATTCATCCGAAGACACGGAGTGATTTATCGCTAAGACAGCTCGTTAATACACGCTTCAAAACTATCATAAATGTGTGATTCCGGAATAAAATCTGGAATAATATCAATGCGCTCCATCATGTAGCGTGGTTGTTTTAAGACGTTCACAAATAAAACCTCCACATTTCTAGTTTGTAACTCTTGAATCATATCTTCCATGGCATATAACCCCGACTGGTCCATATATTGCATGCGTTCTAAGCGCAAAATTACGGTGGTAGCCGTCTCGGGAATTTGTTTATATAGTTGCTGAAAGTCAGAGGTTGATCCAAAAAATAATGGTCCTTTAATGTGTTTGATAAATACGGTTTCTTTTAAGTCTTCTGGGAAATTTTTCTCATCGGGCCACGATTTTTCTTTTAACGGTTTGACATCTGAATATTCGGAGGTAAGATCGCCTATTTTTTTCATAAACATCAGGCAAGAAATAATCAAACCAATTCCAACGGCAAAGATTAAATCCCAAAAAGTAGACAACAATAAGACCACGAGCATTACTAAAACTTCAGAACTTAACTTAATGGGCCCAAAGGAAAGATCCCTTGGTAAGGCTGGTATTGCCTTGAGTCCTTTGTAGTCCATCACTCCAATCCCAACGGTTATCAAAATCCCTGAAAGTACTGCTGTTGGTATTTTTGATGCAACAGGGCCCAGCGCTAATAATACAAACAATAACATCACACCTGCGATCATCCCAGAAAGTTTTGTCTTCCCTCCAGAATTTATATTGACAACGGTTCTAATGGTTGCACCAGCGCCTGGAATACCGCCAAATATAGAGGCAATACTGTTTCCAATACCTTGCCCAATTAACTCTTTGTTTGGATTGTGCTTTGTTTTGGTCATATTATCCGCCACAATACTTGTAAGAAGTGAATCAATAGCGCCTAATAATGCGAGGGTAAACCCAGTAAAAATATAGGGGGTAATTGTGGAGAGTTTAAAATTTGTAAAGATTGCTAACTGCGGAATGGGCAATCCGCTAGGAATTTCTTCGATGGGTTTATAGTCTAGGCCAAACCCGATGGCGGCTCCAGCCATTACTAGCAAAGCAACAAGCGTACTCGGCACCACCGTGGTAATGCGTTTAAATCCGTAAATAATAAGAATGGTTCCCAATGCCAATAACAACTCTAGCCAATTGATGTTTTGCAAGGCTCTTGGCATTACTTTAAGCGCTCCAATCGTTCCAGAGGCGCTCTTGGTTGCCAATATTTCAGATTCTCTTTTTATGTCTTCTTGAGAGATCAACGAGGCACGGTCGATTGTTTCTGTAAAATTTTCTAACACCAAGATGCCGTCACCTGCTTCGTCCCTTAAAATATTTTCAAGAATAACCTCTTCTGCTTGTGCTTTGAATTGATTGACATAGTCTGCATCTTCTTTAGGGTTGTATCCAAGAGAAGGTAAAATTTGAGTTAATAAAATAATGACCCCAATTGCTGTCATAAACCCAGACACCACGGGATACGGAATGTATTTAATGTATTTTCCTAAACCTAAAACACCCAACCCGACTTGAGAAAGCCCTGCGATCAAAAACACCGTTAATATGGCGGGGAGCGCGATGTTTACATCGCCATCATTGGCTGCAATAATTCCAGAAATTACCACCATACTTACCGCGGTCATTGGTGCCGTTGGACCAGATATCTGAGTGTTGGTACCCCCAAAAAGGGCTGCAAAAAAGCTAATAAATATAGCGCCATAGAGACCTGCACTAGGCCCTAACCCAGAGGAGACTCCAAAAGCCAAAGCTAATGGTAATGCGACGACACCTGCAGTAATACCTCCAAAAGCATCCCCTTTAAAGTTTGAAAAAAATTGTTTCATTGAAATAAAATTTAGATTTAAAATTTACAAAGAGAAGTTCTTTGTCTATAAACGCGGGATTTAATCTAAATAAGTTCTGGAGGCGGGGAGGTGTTTTCTAAATGAATCTTATTTAGGGTTTTATTGTAAAACACAAACGATAACACCTGATGCTTTATAAATAAACGTGCATTGTGCGTATGTGTTTGATCAAAAACAAACTCAATAAACTCCTTAACATCTTCGATGTCTTTATTTTCTTCTTCTAATGAAAACACAACAGTTGTCACCTCTTCATTTGAGTTTAAGAGCACAACCGTGGGCACAACTAAAATGAATAGAAAAAAAAAGGAAAACAAGAATGCAAAATATGTTTTGATAGCCATTGGGTTTAAGGAATCTTTGTAAATATAGGTTAAAAACTAAAAAATTAGAACTGTTTTCTCATTAAACTAAAGATTTCTCAATACAGAGCTGGAAACCCAGCCCGTTTCTCCATTGCGTAATTTTATTTTTGACCAATCCAAATTATAATCTTCAATGACTTGAACTTTTGTGCCCTCGTGAAGGGTAAACGATGTTTCCCCCCTAAGGTTTGGTTCGGCCTTCACTTCTGTTTGCTTTGCAAAAATAATGGCGGGACGCGAAGACTGATCCAGGCTGTCTTTTTTGAAAAGCAAGGCTAAAGAGCCAATTAAGAGGATTAAAATAAGGCTGCTAGAGACAAAAAACAGTCGCTTTTTTGATTCTGAACTTGAGAGATAATAAGATAGGAACAACACCACAAAAAGAAACACTAACCCAACACATCTAATAGCCCACCCATCGACACTAAAGGAGTTGACGGTTTTATTTAAGAGTTTTGAAAACCCATTTTCTGGAACCTCTTGAATGGCATCAATGGTCATTTTTTGTGCAAAACTCAAATTATTTAAAACATCTTTATCATTGGGAGCGAGTTGAAGTGCTTTTTCATAATAGAAGATACTTGGAGCGATTTCATTGAGTTTGTAGTGGCTGTTTGCTAGGTTGTAATACAGCGCTGCAGAATGCTGATTGGAGTCTACTATAGAGGTATATCGATCAATGGCCTCTTGATAGTAACCAGAATTATAAAGTTCATTTGCTTGCTCAAACGCGGTTTTAGTTTGTGAAAAACTAACCAAACAAATCAACCAGAAAATAAGAAAATGTTTCATTGTTTTAATTTAATTGTTTGTCTAAAGTGTTAATGACCTCTGCAGCTTTATCTAAATCATTTTGCATGTCAACGGCCGAAAGCGGTGTGTATCGCGCCAGCTCACAGGCCGTTAAAAGAGAGATGAAGCCCTCTAAAGTTGAATGATTAACATTTTTATTTTTAAGTATTTCTTCAATTTTTTCTTTATTAAACTCACTGGTTTCAATACGTAACTTCGACTTTAAGTAGTTGTGGAGCGCTCGTTCAAGAGCATTGTAAAACGGTTCTTTATCTCCTAATGATTTTTTAGCTTGACTTAAATATTTTCGCGCCAGTCGATTTGTCTTTCTAATTTTATTTCCTGAGACATCCAATGCTCTTAGGGTTTGGTTTTTGACCAGAAGCATCAGAATAGGAATTAATAAAAAAGGACACAATAACAATAACCAGAATAGGGTAGAGTTAAAAAATGGTTTGGATTCAATCAGCTCGAATTCTGTTGTTGTTTTGAATGAACTGAATTGATTTAAATTTGGGGTAATTACATTTTCAGAAACGGACCCAGAATTACCATTGTTAGTAGCTAATGGCCCCTCATTGACCTCTATAACCAGTCGTTCTGAAGTTAATGTTTTGTAGCGTTTTGTTTTTAGATCAAAATAAGAAAAGGACATGTTTGGAATCGGATAACTTCCTTGGTAATTTGGGACGACCGTGTAGGTGTCGCTAATAAACCCTTGCATCCCAGAACTTCTGGTTCTCACGCTTTCATTATGCTCGGGCTCATAAACTTCTAAAGCACTTGGTAATACCAACTCCGGAAGTTTAAACAGTTTTAAATTTCCTTTTCCAGAAACCATAACTTTTAGTTCCAGAGCTTCGGTGGCTTTAAGTGTCTGTTTATTAGATTCGAGTTTAAAGTCAAAATCACCTACTGCTCCCGAAAAGTCAGTTGGTTTTCCGTTTTCAGGAAGTGGTTTCACGTTAATTGTACGGTTCCCGGCTGAAACAGTTCGATTCACAGTGCTGGTAAAGAGCCGTCCAAAAACGTCACGTCTGTTAGAAGGAACTTCAACGGTCACATCAAGGGATAAAGGTTCAATATTTAATTTACCGGTTTTTTGTGGGTATAAAATGGTTTTTTTCAGTACGACATAAAGATAATCCTCGCCTTTATAGGTCCCTTGTTTTGTCTTATATTCTTTTACCTCAATATCTTGACTCCAAAAATTGCTATATCTAGGTTTGTCAAGTTCTCTCCAATTTCGAATTCCTGTATTTTGAGCGACATAAAGTTTGTACACCACCGTAATGGCTTCGTTTAAGTATGGATTTGAGTTAGAAACTTCTGCGACAAGATGAATTGTTTGAGATGCCACATAATTAGGGTCGTTTGGGTTTTTCGGCTTATCTATCGCGGCCGTTACCACAACATTTATCGGAAGCGTTTTGTAGGTTTCTCCATTGATTTCAATGGAGGCTTGCCCAATCTTAAACGCCCCCCTTTGTTTAGGTGCTAAATAATAACTATAACTTTTTGAAAAGGAACGCACCCCGTTAACCCATGAATTGTTAATAGATTGACTAGGCCCCCCGACGACTGTGAAATTTTCAAAATTCGGGGATTTAAAATTATCGCCGTCTTTGTTCATCGTAAAATCGACCCGAAGCCGTTCATTGATTCCCAGTTGTTTTTTACTCACTTTTGCAGTAAAAGATACCTGAGCAGAAACAATCCCTGAGATCAAAAACGTATATAACAGCATTTTTAGTTTCATTCTTTACCAGTCTTTTTCTGTTTTAATTTTGACCCCTTTAGTTTTTGATGCATTCATTTTCTCTTGCACTTTTTTCTCTTCATTACTCATGGCTTCAAGTAAGTTTTTTACTTGCTGAGGTGACAGTTTTCCCTGCTGGGGTTGAGGTTGTCCTTTGTCGTCTTTTGGGTCTTTATTTTTTTGATCCCCTTCATCATCTTTAGGCTTTCCGTCCTCATCTTCCTTATCATCGCCCTCTTTTTTATCCTCGTCTTCGTCGCCTTCGTCTTTGTTTTTTTCGTCTTTATCTTTAGTGTCGTCGCTGTCCTCTTTGTCGTCTTTGTTTTCGTCCTGATCTTTATCTTTGTCCTCATCGTCGCCATCACCATCGCCGTCTCCTTGCTCTTTAGCACATTCTTGAGCGAGCGCTAAGTTATATCGACTTTCATCATCCGAAGGGTTATTTCTTAGGGCATTTTTATAAGCTGAAACCGCTTCCTTGCAGCGTTTTTGCTGCATTAAAGTATTTCCAATGTTGTGATATGCCTTGTGTTTTTCAGTTTTGGAACTGCTATTCGTTACCGCTTCCAAGTGACGAGACATTGCTTCATCATAAAGCTCAGAGTTATAATAGGCATTTCCGAGGTTATAAGACCCAGCAGCGTTGCTTTTTTTTGTTGAAACACCTAAACGGTATTGTTTTTCAGCCTCTATAAAATCGGCATTCACTAGCGAATTTCCTTCAAATACATAATTATTGGATTCCGCTAATTGAGGATCAAATTCTTGTGCACGCCCATTGAACGCGATCATTAATAGTAAGATTAAGCAATAATAAGAGCGTCCAAAAGTTGTGTTTTGACACGTCTCTACGCTTAAGTTCATTAGTCTGTTATTTAAGCCCGTCATAAGTTTTCGTTAAATAGGTTTAGACGTTTTAACCATGCGGTTTTTCGTTCTAGAAACAAAACATCCAAAATTAAAAAGAATAAGCCAAACCCCAAAAACCATTGAAATTGATCCTTGTATTCTGCAAATTCTTTTGCTTCAAACTCTTTTTTATCCATTGCATTTAAAATGTCTCTAATTTGTTCCACAACAGCAGCGGTTGAGTTTCCGTCAATATACTCGCCATTCGCTTCCTTGGCAATCAACTGCAACGTTTCTGCGTTGAGCCTCGTGATCACGGTCTCATTGTTTTGATCTTTTTTATAGCTCATCACAATGCCATTTCTTTTTAGGGGTATAGGGCCTCCTTTTTCACTCCCCACCCCAATGGTGTAAATTTTTATACCCTCTTCAGAGGCAGCCTCCGCAACTTCGGTACTGAGGTCGTTATGATCTTCTCCATCCGAAATTATAATTAAGACACGATTTGTTTGTTCTTCATCGTCAAAATAATTTCGTGACAATTGGATGGCCTCATCAATAGCGGTTCCTTGTGAAGACAGCATGTCGGTATTCATGCTTTGCAAAAACATTTTTGCAGCGGCGTAATCCGTTGTAATTGGTAGTTGAGGAAATGCTTTTCCCGCATACGCAATAATTCCAATCCGATCACTCGCTAAATTATTTATGATCTGAGTCACTAGTTGTTTCGATTTTTCGATACGATTGGGCGCTACATCTTCAGCAAGCATACTCTTTGAAACATCAATTGCGAAAACAATGTCAACCCCCTCGCGTTTGATGGTTTCAAGTTTTGTGCCAATTTTAGGATTCACTAACGCAATTACTAAACCAGTGATGGCCAAGCAAAGGACACTAAATTTCAGGGTCGATTTAAAAAAAGATAAATCGGGGCTCAATCGCTTTAAAACAACCATACTTCCAAAGGCTTTTTGAACTCTTTTTTTCCAGAAAACAGTCCACAAAAAAACCACTAACATCACTGGAACGATGAGTAATAACCAAAACCAAATTTTTTCTTCTAATTGATACATTTAAATAAAGCTTCTAAATAGGGTGAATCGCACTAAAAATTCAAAGAATAATAAACCTAAAGCCAGAAAGACTAACGGCCTGAACTTTTCTTCAAAGTTATAAAATTTAAATTCTTCTACTTCTGTTTTTTCGAGCGCATCGATTTCTTTATAGATTTCTTTTAGCTTTCTGTTGTTCGTCGCTCTAAAGTACTTTCCGCCGGTAACCTCTGCAATTTCTTTTAGGAGTTTTTCGTCAATTTCCACTTGTGTTCTTCCATATTGAAACACGCCATTCCTGATGGCTATTGGGGATAACGCCATGCCGTTGGTTCCAAGTCCAATCGTGTAGGTTTTTACCCCATATTCAACGGCAAGTTCACTCGCCGTTTGAGGGTCAATAAATCCGGCATTGTTTACGCCGTCGGTCAACAAAATAATGATTTTACTTTTTGCTTTGCTGTCTTTGATCCGATTCACAGCTGTTGCTAACCCCATCCCAATGGCGGTCCCACCTGTTATGACAGTATTATATTTTATGTCTTTTAAAGATTGAAGTACAATACTTTTGTCGCTTGTAATAGGTGTTTTTGTATAACTTTCTCCAGCATACTCTACAAGTCCAATTCGGTCATTAGGGCGTCCTTTAATGAAATCCGCAGCCACGTTTTTTAACGCTTCAAGCCGATTGGGCTTTAAGTCTTTGGCCAACATACTCGCAGAGACATCAATCGCCATAACGATGTCAACCCCTCGTGTTGTTTTCGTTTTTGACGACACATCCACTGTTTGCGGGCGCGCAAGAGCTGTAATAATTAGGGCCATTGCCAGCATTCGCAAGCCAAATAAAAGATGCTTTAAGGTGGTCCAAATACTCGTTTTTCGAAAGCCTTCAATACTAGAAACACTTAGTTGAGCGGTTTGTTTTTTATGCTTTAGGACATACCAAAACACCAATACAGGCAGCAGTACTAGGAGCCAGAAAAATTCTTTTTGCGTAAAATCGATTCCCTTAAACATTACTTTTCTTTTTCGGTTAGTTTAATCAGTTCGACAGAATTTAGAATCCGTTCCATAATTTGATCCGCATACACATCGTCCTCTTTCCAAGTTAAAATAACTTGCTGTAATAAATTAGGGGTTGAAAATCCTAAAATGACATACTCACCCTTTACGAGTGTATCTTTTATGAGAAAATCCCCCACACCAAATGTTTTGAGCCCTTCTTGTCCATTAGGTGTGATAAATTGCTCACTTTTGTTGAGAATGTTTTTGGTGCCTTGTTTTTCAAAGGTATCCAAAACGCCTTCAGCGGCTTTTACCAAATCAATGGCGGGTTCTTTTTCTTTTCCTTTTTTGGGTTGACTCGCAAACTTTGAACTGTTTACAACCACATCTATTGGGGTGTTATCTCCAGTATAAGTAAATGTAGCCATTTCAACCTTGCCCTTCAATTCTTCTGGAAGCTCAAACGGTTGTCTTTCTAAAACGACGGGCGTTGACAGTATAATTCCTGGAGCGCCATATTCGCTGGTGACCCAAGCCGATTTTTCTAATAATAGCTTGCTAGGGTTTCTAAGCACGGTATCTTTTGTCGTTGTAAACCCATTTCTGATAATTAACCCAATCATCGTCATTAAAATCACCCCGAATACAACGGCTATAATTTGTTTTATTTTTTTTCGTTTTTGCTTGCGAGCGACTGCTTCACGATAAGCCAAATCTTCTAATAGCTCCTCTTCTGTGGGCTCCGGAAGCCCTTCTTTTACATGATCAATTTCTAGTTCAATAGTGCTTTTATCGAATTTAGCTAATTCAAAATCAGGCTTAGATTTTGCGAATTTAACCAAATCAGCGCGTTTCAAAATCGTTTCAATATTTCGAATTGTTTCTGGACTTAATTCAATTTGATTGGCATCCTTTAAGGTTTTCAAACGCAGTACTAATTCGTCGGTGGTACTTTCTAGCGATTGTTCGTAAACCTTTTCATCCAGATACTGTCTTAAAATCAGAGTCAAATCGGAATAATACGTTTTAATCTCTTCGTTTTGAAAATAATGCGCTTCATCTAGTTTTTCCAAGGCCAATTTAGCACGCTCATACGGAGGTAAAGCTGCGATTTTTTGAGCTTCAGTCAATGTTTTTTTACGCCAAATAAACCAGTATAATACGCCACCAATCAGAAATAAAAGGAATAGAAACAAGACGAAATTTCCCCAGAACCCAGAACGTGTTTTTTTAACTTCTGTAATTGGTTTGATGTCAAAAAGCTTTTGCTTGGTCGTGTCTACTGCAACGGGGTTCACCTGAACCTGTAATGAATCGGTAAAAAAGGTTTTATCTCCAATTATAATTTTTTGTTTCGGAATGGTATACGTTCCAGAATCAAATTGCGTCAGACCATAGGTTTTAGTAAGCTGATAATACCCTTCTTTTTTAGTGGTGTCAGTAGGGTAGCTATTGATCATTTCTAGTGGCTGAAACGTTTGTTCTTCAGAAAACACGACCAAGGTGGTCGAATCCGTTTCTACTTGAATTTTATAAAACAACTCAGCCCCAATTTTGATGGCGGTTGAATCGATACGGGATGACACTTGACTAAATCCTGTAATCGAAACAAGCATGCAACAAACACTCCAAAGCAAGCTTTGAGACGTCAGGGTTTTTATGGTTTTTATCCGCTTCATTTTGTGCTTATCCTCGTTGTTTAAAATAACCCAATAATTTTTTTACATAACTTTCACCAACCCTACAATCCAGAGCTCCTGCACCCGATTTTTTAAAGCTGTCAGAGAAGTAATGAACTTTTTTTTGATAATTTTCTTGATAATTTTTTCGTACACTTTTCGAAGCAGTATTGACCAAAAAGGAGGCTCCTGATTCTTGGTCTTCGACTTGAATCATTCCTAAATTCGGAATCTCAGCTTCGTATTTATCATACACCCTGATGCCAGTAATGTCGTGTTTTCCGGAGGCGATTTTTAAATTATGTTGATATGCTTCTGCCATAAAATCGGACAAAAGAAATACAATTGCTTTCTTTTTCATCACATTGGATAAAAACTTTAGCGCTTCGGCAATGTTTGTTTCTTTACTTTTAGGGGTAAACTCAATCAGCTCTCTAATAATTCTTAACACATGCGAACGTCCTTTTTTTGGCGGAATGTATAATTCAATTCCATCCGAAAATAAAATCAATCCAATTTTATCATTGTTTTGAGTCGCTGAAAACGCAAGTGTAGCTGCAATTTCTGTTACAATTTCATTTTTGAATTGTGCTTCGGATCCAAAAAGTTTTGAGCCCGAGACATCGACCATTAACATCATGGTGAGTTCGCGTTCTTCTTCAAAAACCTTAATATGAGGCTCGTTGCAACGCGCAGTCACATTCCAGTCAATATTTCTTACATCATCCCCATATTGATACTGTCTAACCTCAGAAAACGTCATACCGCGCCCCTTGAAAGTCGAGTGGTACTCGCCACCAAACACATGGTCGGACAACCGCCGTGTTTTGATTTCTATTTTTCTAACTTTTTTTAGTAATTCCTTGGTATCCATTTGATGCGTGTGCTGTTATGTGCGTGTGATTTATAAACCACACAAAAAAGTCACTATGAATTAAGGTACCTCAATGACATTGACAATTTTACTGATAATGTCTTCGGATGTTACGTTTTCAGCTTCCGCTTCATAGGTAATTCCGATTCGATGACGGAGCACGTCATAGACGATCGCACGCACATCTTCAGGGATGACATAGCCACGTCGTTTAATGAAAGCATAGCATTTAGCGGCAGTTGCTAAATTGATACTTCCTCTTGGCGAAGCGCCAAAAGCGATTAAAGGTTTTAGTTCTGCTAAACCATATTTTTCTGGGTAACGCGTCGCAAATACGATGTCTAGAATATATTTCTCAATCTTTTCATCCATATAAACCTCTCTCACAGCAGCTTGAGCGCTCAAAATTTGTTTAACGGTTACGACAGCATTAATTTTCTCAAACGCCCCTTTTAGGTTTGCTCTCACAATAAGCTGTTCGTCTTCAATTTTCGGATAATCGATAATTGTCTTTAACATGAAACGATCGACCTGTGCTTCAGGGAGTGGATAGGTACCTTCTTGCTCTACTGGGTTTTGAGTCGCCATGACAAGAAAAGGTTTATCCAGTATAAAAGTTTCGTCGCCGATGGTGACTTGTTTTTCTTGCATCGCCTCTAAAAGTGCCGATTGTACTTTTGCGGGTGCTCGATTGATTTCATCTGCCAAAACAAAATTGGCGAAAATAGGTCCTTTTTTAATGGTAAAGTCGTTGGCTTTAATATTGTAAATCATGGTACCTACCACATCAGCAGGTAAGAGGTCTGGCGTAAATTGTATTCGACTAAAACTTCCAGCAACAGCTTGTGACAAGGTGTTTATTGCTAAGGTTTTAGCAAGCCCAGGAACGCCTTCTAAAAGAATATGACCTTGACCCAAAAGGCCAATAAGCAAGCGTTCTATCATGTGTTTTTGCCCAACAATTACTTTGTTCATTTCTAAAGTAAGTAAATCAACAAAGGCGCTTTCTTTTTCAATTTTCTCATTGATTGATTGAATGTCAATCAGGTTCTTATCATCTTCCATCGTAATGTTTTAAATAATTGTTTTTTGTTCCAAAAAATTCTGTTGTGCAATTTGTTAAAATATTTCCGTTCACCTTGTTAATAATTGGTTAAAACTTAGGTTCATTTTGCGGCTTAATGAATATTTGTTTATTATTTTTAAATTCTATTCCACAAAATGAAGAAACCAAAGTTTTCCAAAATTATTGCTGGCACCATGTCTTGGGGTTCTTGGGGGCGTAATTTTAGCGCAACCGACATGCAGCGCTTGGTTGAAAAGTGTGTGGACTTAGGGGTCACCTCATTTGATCATGCGGACATCTATGGCGGTTATACAACTGAATCTGCTTTTGGAACGGCGTTTTCTAAAACAGCCATCGTGCGCTCAAAAGTTCAATTTATTTCTAAATGCGGAATTCAACTGGTGAGTCCAAACCGTCCAAATAAAATTAAGCATTATGATTGCTCTAAGGCGTATATTATTGCTTCCGCAGAATCCTCATTAAAACACTTAAAAACAGATTATTTAGATGCACTTTTGATCCATCGCCCCAGTCCGTTGATGCATCCTTATGAGATCGTGGAAGCGATTCAACATTTAAAAAAAGACGGAAAAATTATCAGCTTTGGAGTGTCGAATTTTACACCCTCACAAGTCGATCTGATTTCTAGCGAAGTGGCGATTGACATCAATCAAATTGAGTTTTCCGCCGTTCAGCATCAAGCCTTATTTAATGGAAGTTTGGACCAACTGTTAAAAAACAAAATCACTCCCATGGCTTGGGCGCCACTTGGCGCGGTGTTTTCTAGCGAATCATCGGCTCAAAAAAAACGTATTATTGAGCAACTCGACGTTTTAGCTCAAAACTATAATGCCACTCCAGATCAATTATTGTTGGCTTGGATTTTGAAGCACCCCTCTGGGATTCATCCTGTGATTGGAACGACAAACTTAAAACGCATCGAAGCATCTGTAGCGGCTGTTTCAATGAATCTTACATCCGAAGATTGGTTTAAAATATTAGAGGCCAGTCAAGGCCATGAAGTTCCCTAAACCCCTGCAAAATGATTAATAAACGACTGCTTATCAAAAATCTTCTTGCGCATAATGACGAAAGCAGTTTTTATGATAAAAAGTTAAAAATTAACATCGGCAACAAAGAGGGCAAGGCGAAGTTTCTAAAACACATTTGTGCGCTATCCAATAGCAACCCGAACAACAATTCATACATCGTCATTGGGGTGGACGATCAGTATAGTCACATCATTGGCGTTGATTTTTTTGATGACAGTAAAATTCAAAATCTTGTGAATGCCTATTTAAGCCATCCACCGATTATTCAGTATGAAAACATTCCGTTTCCACATCTGAGTGATGACAAGGTGGTGGGGCTGGTTACCATTCGCCCCAAAGAAACCCAAGACATTACGTCGCTTCGTAAAAACATTTGGAAGTATTATGGCGGCAATGTGTTTTTTAGAGAAGGCAGCATGAGTATGCCCAAAGTGTTTGACATTGAACTGACGGATTCCAATTCTGAAATTGTAGCCTCCATAGAGGCGCATTCCCAGAATAATATACAATACACCCTGGACGGCGTCTTTGATTTTATGGCACAACGGAAGGATTATGAACCAAAATATAAAGTTTTCAAAGAGTATTTTGTCATCTGTTGGGCAGGCCAAAAAAAGACCCTAAAAACGCAAACGTTTTATTCGCGGGTGGACATTGCATTGATTAACGAACAGGTGCGCTTGTTTTACTCGACTTTGGATGCCGTTGAGATTTCTTATGATACCGATTCTTTTAAGATTATTGAGTATGTCAATTTAGGGTTGAATGGTCAAAACACCTATTATCAATTAGAAGAAACGACGATTACTTTTGGGAACAATGCGATTTACAACATTGATTCTCAATTGTTGTTTAAGCCGCCTCAGTACGACAAAAAAATTCTGCACCATATTTTTAATGCCAACAACGCGCTCATGGACCGCCTTAAACAGGGAAAAGCCCTTACAGCGGCGCAGCTCAGCGATTTAAAAAATGTTCCCGCAACGTATTTAATCTGTTATTTTAATGGTTTTGAAGCCGCGCTAACTCAACTCCAAGCCGCAAAGCCATTGTTGTATAAACACAGCGATGAAGTGTATGCGCTTTATAAAGAAAGCATGCGAATTCTAAGGAAAGCGAAGTATAGTTAAGGGTGTTGTGTTGTGGAGCAACCACTACGCTAAAGTGAGGCAACATCACTTGGGTTTGTTTTTTCAGAAATAATTGCTCCAATAGCCCTATTTTTGTCTCGTTTAAGACCTCCAAAAATAACAACATAACGCACTCATTTTTTTTAAGACATCTGATAAATCACTTTAGAGCCCCTTAATTTTCATTTTTCGGAACGCTTGTGCAACAGTTACCTTTGTTGTGCTTTCGTTATTTTAGGCAACTTAATTTTTTAAAAACACTTACATTGATTAAGTAAAAATCTTAGCGGTATTTCTAGTTACCGTTAAGCCAAACCAAAGTAAAAACTCAAAATACCGAGTGTGTTAAAAAAGCCATGTATCATAATCATAAACCACAAATCGTATTTGCGTATGTAGAATATTATAGATAAGAGTGCTCCGATAATTACCACAACAAGTTGCCCTGTAATTCCTTGCTGCATGTGCATGTATCCAAAAAAACCACAAATTATTAGAATATTAATAGCAAGACTGATTTTACTGTCTCCAAAGAATTTGACGAACTGTCGCATAAGATAACCTCGAAAAATAATTTCTTCTCCAAATCCCGCAGTAGCCCACACTATTAATAACCAGACGATGGTGAGTTGAAGGTTTCCTTCCAATTGGCTCATGCTTGAATAATCAATAGGAACTCCTGTTAGCTTCTCGATTCCAGGAACTACTGCAAAGACATAAAAAACAAAGAGTCCCAGTGCAACTAACGGAGCATGCACAAGGAGATTTTTTGCATTGAATTTTCCACGTTTAAACCCAAGTGCTGAAAATGGTTTCCCCTTGTATTCTATATAATTAGCTATAATGATGATTATAGAGATAATTATATTTTCAAAAGGTGTTCTGGTTATTGGTCCAAAGTACATGAAACAAATAATGGACAGAGTGATTAATGGAATTAATGCTTGTCGTAAGGTAATTTTGTTCATCGTTTTTAATTTTAAATTCTAAGCGAAATAATGAACAAATTACCTGATAGTCCCTTTAAATACTTATGTTTTTACTGAATGGTAGTATATTTATAACTGAATAGTCGTTATATTTTATTGAAACCAATACATAAATGCGTTTCGTTTGTAACGACTGATATTGATTTCAGCAATCGCATCGTTTTCAATGGAAGTTTTTAATCGAATATGCAACTTGCCATTTTCGATTTTTTCAATTTGGTCTATTGCATCTTTGTGAATAATAATTTGCCTATTGGCTCTAAAAAACAATTGATCGTTTATTTTTTCTTCGAGCTCGTTCAATGTAAAATCGGTGGTTATTGTGGCGCCATTATTTTGAGCAGTATATACAATTTTGTTTTCGCTATAAAAACATGCAATATTTTCGTAAGTAAGCTTGGTTGTTTTCGCACCACTTTTAATAATAATTTCATAATCTTTTATAGATAGCTTATATAAATTGTAGATGTCTAGGGAATATGCTAAACCTATGAGAATAAAACTTAACAACAAGGTAATTAGCAATCCAATTAATAAATAATAGAATTTAGTTTCTCCACCTGCAATTTTATTTAAAACAATACCTAATGGAATATACATGACGGCAATATACCCAAGAGTAGAGACCATATACCATGAGATAGAGGCGATTTCTACTTTTTTAGAGAAATACTTTTTCTTGTAAAATTTAAAATTAAGCTCTGCTATGATTCCAATAAGAATACACAAAACAATAGTGGATAGAAAGCCTTCTATTGGGAATCTATACGATTCACCATCAGGGAAACTCTCAGGAGTTGATAAATGATTTACGACTAAAGAGAAAATTATAAAGACAATTAATTTCTGAAACCAACGCCACGCAGAACTACAGATAAATTTATGCCATGTTGTTTTTACTTTATTTTTGGTTGGTTGTGTAGTAATCATGAATTAGAAACACTTTTTTAAGATTTAAAAGTAAATAATAATTTCTCCAAGAATATGTTTAAAATTTTTTTAAATTTTACCCGAGGAAGTAAATTTTGTCTAATTTTTCTAAAGAATTTTATCATTGGTTAGCGGTTTCTGATAATGAAGCACAACGGGAGACTTCGCACTACCCCCCATTTCAGTTAAAGATTAATTTGCTTGAACTGTTCACAACACATTTAAGGCTTTGTTTTCTCTCCAAAAAGTACAGTAATTGCATCCGTTCTTTTTTTAGATAGTCCTTTAAATCGACTACAAAAGCCTTTATTTGAGACCGAAACTCAAAGACAAGCATTTTCAGCTTGTT
>TARA_B110000902_G_scaffold205655_1_pt1 | contig 20215 bp, 10 predicted proteins | sample TARA_B110000902 | Tara Oceans TARA_B110000902 (sample SAMEA4398009) | marine metagenome | biome: Polar Biome; feature: [SRF] surface water layer (ENVO:00010504); material: water (ENVO:00002006), including particulate matter (ENVO:01000060) such as... | depth 5 m | reverse complement strand
CTCTAAAAAAATCAGTTTTACACCTGCAGTAGTTTCTCCAGTATTTTCACCATGGCTGTAATCCGTCAAACCAAAGTGGACTGTTTAGTACAAAACTCTAGTATATAGTTTTTATTAATTTTAATCTTTTATTATTTACTTTTTTTAGGAAAAAATGAGATACAGAGAGGTTAAAATTGAAGGTAACTAGATACGTATTTAATGAATACAACTTCACTTGTTTTGATTAAGATGAGTTATTTCTTAGGTAAGAATAAAAGTAATTACATTTTATCATCTTTGTTATTTATAATAAATAATACACCCTCCTTTATGAACAATAGCACCCCCCATTGTAAAACTTTGTTTGTTAGTTTTGCAGGAGATATTTTTATTAACTTTTTAAATTTGGTTTGGATCATGAAAAATCTTAAGTATTTAATTATTGTTTCAGGCTTGTTATTAATTACATCATGTTCAAAATTTGATTCAGATTTTGAATTAATAGAAGAGTTATAAATTAGTAGTATATCTTCTTTAGTTGATATTAATACACCTAAAAATGCAGTTCCTACAATTAACAAACCCAATAATGCCAACAAAAGTACTTTCGCTAAAACAGATCCAAGTGGCCCTTCTGGAAATTAGAACTGGCTAATTAGTATAGAGGGTTGAATAAACTTTTTTTTTAACAAAAATAGACTCATAAAAATATTATAATGTTAGCAATTTAATTTTGCAATAAAAATACAAAGCTTGAAATTTAGAATACTTATACCGTTATTTATCATAGTCCTTTTAAATATAAATTGTACCAAAGCTCAAGAAAAACTAAGGAGAAATAATTCCGTACCAAATTTTATTCTGGTAGTGGCAGATGACTTAGGTTACGCCGATTTAAGTTTGAATGGTAGTATGCAGATCCATACTCCGAATATAGATTTATTAGCAGAAAAAGGTGCTAATTTTACACAAGGTTATGTATCATCAGCCGTTTGTAGTCCATCAAGAGCAGGTATCCTAACAGGAAAAAACCAAGTAGAGTTTGGTCAAGACAACAATATAGATATTAATCAAAAAGGATTTGATTCAAATTATTTGGGACTCCCTATAGATCAAAAAACTGTGGCAAATTACCTGAAAGAATTGGGGTACACAACAGGGTTAATAGGGAAATGGCACTTAGGTGAAGCCTCGCAATTTCATCCGCTAAATAGAGGATTTGATGAATTTTGGGGATATTCAGGTGGAGGTCATGACTATTTTAGAGCTGAACCCAATGGGGAAGGACGTATGGCTCCTATAGAGTGTAATTATAAAGAGCCTTCTAAAATCACATATATAACTGATGATAAGGGAGATGAATGTGTCAATTTTATTTCAAGGCACAATAAAGAACCTTTCTTTTTATTTGCTTCATTTAATGCGCCACATACACCAATGCAAGCTAGAGAAATAGATTTAGAACTTTTTAAGAATATTAAAGACAAAGAAAGAAGAACCTATGCAGCTATGGTACATCGGTTAGATTTAAATATTGGAAAAATTGTGGATGCTTTAGACAAAAATGGTTTAACTGAAAATACTTTAATTTTTTTTATAAGCGATAATGGAGGACCCATTGATCAGAACTCATCATTAAATGCACCATATAGAGGACAGAAAGGCATATTACTAGAAGGAGGTATTCGTGTTCCCTACATAATGAAATGGCCAAAATCAATCCCTGCAAATACTGTATATAAGAACCCCGTTTCAAGCTTAGATATAGTGCCTACAATTTTAGAGTTAGCAGGAGGCAGTATTGAGAATAAGTCTTTAACAGGAACAAACTTAATTCCTTATGTTGCAGGTAAAAATACTGAAAGACCTCATGATGAGTTAAAATGGCGATTTACCATTAGTTCTGCTATACGTCTAGGCGATTGGAAATTAGTTTCAATACCTGATCGTTTACCTATGTTGTACTATCTGCCTGATGATCCATCAGAGCTAAACAACCTTTCTTTAGAGCAAATTGAAAAAACCAAATTGATGTTAAAAAAATTAGGGAATTGGAAAGTAAGTTTACCACATCCTTTGTTTTTGGAAGGAGCAGAGTGGAAAAGAAAACAACTCGATTTGTATGATGTGGATTACCAGTTGATTCAACCTCCTTTAAAAAAATAAATCTTTATGAAAATAAAAGTAGCATTACTTCTTCAGTTTGCAGTCTTTAGTACCATAGCTCAAAATCTACCAGATTGGGAAAACCCCAATGTAATAACTATAAATGCCGAAGTACCAAAAGCAACATTTTATCATTATCTAAATGCGCCTTTAAAGACAGATAAAACGGCACTTAAAAATTATCAAATACTAAATGGAATTTGGAAATTTAATTGGGCTGCTAACCCTTCAGAAAGCCCAACCAAATTTTTTAAAGATTCATTTGATGTTTCTAATTGGGATAATATAGAAGTACCTTCTAATTGGCAAATGAAAGGCTATGGATACCCTATATATACTAATATTAAATATCCTTTTCCAAAGAATGCACCTTACATTCCACATGATAATAACCCAATTGGGAGCTACAAAAGAACATTTAAGATAACATCAGCATGGTCTAACAAAAGAGTTTATATCCATTTTGGCGCTGTTAGTTCTGCCTTTTATATTTGGATAAACGGTAAAAAGGTGGGCTATAGTGAAGGTTCAAAAACTCCAGCAACATTTGACGTAACAGATTATGTGAAACAAGGAGAAAATAATTTGGCTGTAGAAGTTTACCGATGGTGTGATGGTTCTTATCTTGAAGATCAAGATTTCTGGAGGGTAAGTGGTATTGAAAGGGATGTTGTTTTATATGCAACAGATGCTATTAGGCTGTTTAATTTAGAAACTAAAGCAACTTTAAATAAAATCAATTATAAAAAAGGGATTCTTAAAACAACCATTGCTTTAAAAAATCATACCTCGAAAAATGAAAAAGTAAATATTATTTTGACTTTAAAAGACAAAACATCTACTATTTTTTCTATAAACAAAGAAGTGCAAGTTTCTAAAAATACTGTTACATCGGTAGAGTTTTTAAAAGAAGATCTTGATGTTTTAGCATGGTCTGCCGAAAATCCAAAACTACACCAGTTAGAAGTGGTTATTCAGGATCAAGAGCTGAATCAAATTGATGCTACTAAATTTAATATTGGATTTAGAACGAGCGAAATTAAAAATGGACAATTACTTGTTAATGGACAAGCTATACTCTTAAAGGGAGTTAATCGCCATGAACATGATCCAGTAAATGGACGTATTGTAACGAAAGAGAGTATGATAGCTGATATTAAAGATTTTAAAAAGTATAATATTAATGCTGTAAGAACTTCTCATTATCCAAACACTCCTCTATGGTATGAGTTATGTGACATATATGGAATCTATGTTGTTGATGAGGCTAATATTGAATCCCACGGTTATGGCTTAGATAATAACGAATTGGCAAATAGACCAGATTTTAAGCAAATGCATCTAAACAGGATTCAGCGTATGGTAAAAAGAGACATTAATCATCCATCAATTATTATGTGGTCTTTAGGTAATGAATCTGGAGCTGGAGACAATTTTTTAAATGGATATCAATGGCTAAAAAAATATGATAAAAGTAGGCCTACAACCTATGAAAGAACAGAGCGCCCAGGAGTTATATATAAAAATAAGATAACGGATGTGTTAAGCTGGATGTATTATGATCAAAATGATGTGATAAAGGATCATTTTTCAAAGGATGATAAAAAACCTCTATCACAACAACGTCCATTTATTTGGTACGAGTATGCTCATACTATGGGAAATAGTACTGGTAATTTTAAAGATTATTGGTCTTGGGTAAGAAACCAGCCTAGAGCCCAAGGAGGATTTATTTGGGATTGGATGGATCAAGGATTACAAAAAAAGGCAGACGATGGCACAATTTACTATGGATATGGTGGTGATTTTGAGCCAAATGGAGTATATAATGATAATAATTTTTGTGCTAATGGACTTATAGGGTCCGATAGAATTCCACATCCAGGGCTTTTCGAAGTTAAAAAAGTTTATCAAAATATTCTGTTTAACAAAGTATCTGAAGGCACGTATGAGGTTTTCAATGAAAATTTTTTTGTGAATACAAATTATTTAAAATTTAGTACATCTTTAATCGAAAATGGTAGAGTAGTTAGCACAAAAGTATTAGATATTGAACCTATTCTTTCACAGCAAAAGCGGAAAATTAATGTGAGTTTCGATTACATAAAAGATTTAACAAAAGAGTATTTTATAAACTTTTATGCAGTTTCAGAATCAGCACTATCATTGTTGCCTAACGACCATGTTTTAGCATCAGAGCAGTTTTTAATTCAAAAGCCAAATACATCAACTGAAGTTGCATCTAAATCAAATAAAAAAATAAAATGCAATAAAGTTAAAAACTCATATATATTAAAAGTAAATGGTTTAACGTATGTTTTTAATGAATCTGATTTTGGACTTCAATCTATAAAAAAGGGAGCACACAATTTGCTTCTTGAACCAGCAAAAATGTCTTTTTGGAGAGCACCTACCGATAATGATTTTGGAGCCTGGAATGCTAATAAACCAGATGGTATAAAATATTTTGAATGGCGTGATGCTGCAGATAAAAAAGCATTATTATCTTTTAACAAGATTAAAAACAAAAATGGTAGTATAAGCCTAAGCTATGTTTATGATTACCCTGAGCTTAAGGCGAAAAATAAAATAGTTTATACTGTAAAAGCTAATGGGGAATTGGACGTAAACTGTTCTTTTTCACCACAAAGCCCTATAGACTTAAAATATATGCCTCGTTATGGTATGGTTTTCGTTTTAGACAACCAATATCAAAATGTAACCTATTACGGTAATGGACCTTATGAAAACTATGTAGATAGAGAATCTGGGTCTTTTGTAGGATTGTATAAAGCTAAGGTGTCAGATTTTTATACACCATATATTCGCCCACAAGAAAACGGTTATAGAACAGATTTAAGGTTTGTTGAATTCAGAAACAACAAGAATGAAGGTTTAAAATTTAAAACCAATAAAGTTTTTTCTTTTTCTGCACATCACAATCCAATTTCAGATTTCGACCCTGGTAATACAAAAGCACAAAGGCATACTACAGATATAATACCAAAAAATAAAATTTGGTTACATATAGACTATATGCAAATTGGAGTTGGAGGAGATGACAGTTGGAGTAAAGCAGGTTTAGCCAATGATGAGTATTTAGTAAAACCTAAAAACTACAAATATAATTTTACAATAAAGCTAATAGATTAATTTTATGAGACATTCATATGCATTAATTTTTGCAATAGTTTTAACAAGTTGTGTTAATAAAATGACTAAAGTAGAAGCTATTGCATCAAAAGATAAAAATTCAAGACCCAATATTATAATTGTATTAACAGACGATCAAGGCTATGGAGATGTTGGCTTTAATGGATGCAAAGATATAATAACACCAAATATAGATAGAATTGCAAATAATGGAGTAATGTTTACTAACGGTTACGTAAGTTATTCCGTTTGTGGTCCAAGCAGAGCAGGACTTATTACAGGGAGATACCAAGATAGGTTTGGTTTTTCTCGCAACCCTTTGTTTGCACCTAATGATCCTAACATGGGGCTTCCATTAAGCGAAGAAACTTTGGCAGAAGCATTATCTAAAGTAGGCTATAAAAATATGGCTATAGGGAAATGGCATTTAGGAGCTCACGAAAGCTTTAGGCCATTAAACCGTGGATTTGATGAGTTTTACGGATTTTTATCAGGAGGCCATAATTACTTTCCTGAAAAGTTAATTAGAAACAATTTATCTGAAGTAACATCTCAATTTGATGCTTACAACACAAAGTTATTATCTAATGATTCTCGTGTCGAAGAACAAGATTATTTAACCGATGCTTTTTCAAGAGAAGCTGTAAAATTTGTTGAAAGAAATCATGAAAATCCATTTTTCATATATTTGGCCTATAATGCACCTCATGGTCCATTACAAGCAACAGAAAAATATTTAAATCGATTTAGCCATATTAAAAACAAAAAACGTAAAACATATGCAGCAATGGTGAGCGCTGTAGACGATGGCGTTGGAGAATTATTAGATAAGTTAGAAGAGCTAAATATAGATGACAATACATTAATTTTCTTTTTGTCTGATAATGGTGGACCAGAAAAACATAATGCATCTGATAATGCAATACTAAGAGATGGAAAGGGGAGTCTTTATGAAGGTGGTATTCGTGTTCCTTTTGCTTTGCAATGGCCTGGTATAATTCCAAAAGGATTGGTTTATAATAAGCCTATTATTTCCTTAGATATATTTGCTACTGTAGTAAGTCTAGCAGATGTTACAACAAAAAATCAAATAGATGGGGTTAATTTAATGCCTTATCTTTTGAATAAAAATAAAGAGTACCCCCACGAACAAATGTTTTGGCGAATGTATGATGGTAAGTCCCTAGCAATTCGATCAAAAAATATAAAATTAGTAAAATATAAGAGCCCAGAAAAACAATTATATAATTTAGAAAATGATACAAGCGAAACTACAGCTTTGAATGATTCAATTTTAACAATAAAACTTTCATGTGCATATAATGAATGGAACTATAAAAATTTAAATCCTATTTTTCTTGGGCTTAAACATGATAAACAGTATGATAGTTTGCATGTTGATAGATGGAATAATATTAAAAAACATTAATTATAATTATGAAAACATTTACTAAAATATCATATTTATACATTATTATATTTTTTTGTAGTTGCAATACCAAACAAAAAAAAGAGATAATTGCAGAGGAATTAAACAAGCCTAACATCATCTTTATACTTGCCGATGATTTGGGTTGGGGGGATGTTGGTTATAATGGACAAACAAAAATTAAAACTCCAAACATTGATCAACTAGCAAAAGGAGGTATGATTTTTGATCGTATGTATGCTGGCAGTTCAGTTTGTGGACCTTCAAGAGCAAGCCTACTTACAGGAATGCATACAGGACACTCTAGTGTGCGTGGCAATCCTAACTGGACTTTAAGTGGTACGCCTGTAGATATTGATTCTAGTGAGGTAACCATTGCTGAAGTGCTTAAAAAAGCCGATTATTATACAGGAATTATAGGGAAATGGGGATTAGCAGAAAACTTGGAAGCCGGAAGACCTAATCAACAAGGTTTTGATTATTTCTATGGTTTCAATAAGCATAAACCAGCGCATAATTATTACCCAGAACAACTATGGGAAAACGATTCACTACTTACACTTAAGCAAAATAATACTCAAAATAAACAAGGTAATCATGTACAAGAATTATTTACTGAAAAAGCACTAGAATTTATTAATGATTCTAAAAACAAACCATTCTTTCTGTATCTAGCATATACAACGCCACATTTTGAGTTAACTATTCCAGATCAGTATAAAAAACCTTATGATAATTTAAATTGGCCACTTCGTAAGATGGTACCCAAAGGTAATTATTTACATGATAAAAATGGGCACGTTACTTATGCAGCTATGGTAAGTAAAATGGATGCAGATATAGCTAGATTAATTGAAAAACTAAAAGAAAATAATCAATATGAAAATACTATTATAATCTTCACTAGCGATAATGGTCATGAATATGATGAGGTAAATAATGAGTTTTTTAACAGCAATGGTCCCTATCGAGGACGAAAACGAAATCTTTATGATGGAGGTATTCATATGCCTTTTCTTGTTTCTTGGCCTTTAAAAATAAAAGCAGGACAAGTGACAGAACATCTTTCGGCTTTTTGGGATGTAAAAGCAACTCTAGCAGATTTGACAGATGTACCATTAAGCAAAGCAACCGATGGTATTTCTTTTTTACCTACTATTTTAGGTAAAAAAGTCCAAGCTGAGCACGATTATCTATATTGGGAATTTAACGAAGCTGATGGACCTCATCAAGCATTATTAAAAGGATTTTGGAAATTGATTTACAAAGTAGAAAAAGATAGGTATGAGTTGTATAACTTAAACGTTGACCCTTCTGAGAATGAAAACGTAATAGACCAAGACATAGATGCAGCAAAAGAGCTTAAAACTAAATTATTATTTGCAAGAACTGAGCATCCTGAATTTCCATTAACAAGAAGACCAAATCCTTGGGATAAGAATAAATAATAAATTAGATTTATGAAACATTTTGCAATCTTATTTTTAATCTTAATTCTATGCAACTGTAAGCCAAAACTTCAAGAACATGTTGATCAGCAAAAACCTAACATTGTTTTGTTTTTGGTAGATGATTTAGGTTGGACTGATTTAAAAAGTTATGGAAGTCAACTTTATCAAACTCTTAATGTAGATAAACTGGTTAAGGATGGTATAAAATTCACCAATGCATATGCTGCTAGCACAGTATGTTCGCCAACACGAGCAAGCATTATGACTGGGAAATATCCTGCTACTATTAATTGCACTGATTGGATTTCAGGTCATAAAAAGCCTTTTGCTAAATATAAAGTACCTAATTGGACACAACATATTAGAGATGAAGATAAAACGCTTGCCGAAGCACTCAAAAGAGAAGGGTACAATACCATCCATGTAGGCAAATGGCATTTAGGTGAAGAAGAAAAAAATTGGCCAGAACATCATGGTTTTGAACAAAATATAGGAGGATGGAAAAAAGGACAACCTAACAAAGTTAATAATCAAGGAGGTTATTTTGTACCGTTTAATAATCCAAGATTGAAAGATGGATCCTCTGGAGAATACTTAACAGAAAGACTTGCTAAGGAAGCTGCAAATTATATTAAGTCCCATAAGGAAAAACCTTTTTTTCTAAATTTTTGGCTTTATAACGTGCATACACCTTTACAGGCCAAAAAAGAAAAAATTGATAAATACAAAGCTTTAGTTAATTCTGATAAGTTACAATCCAACCCAGTTTATGCGGCTATGGTTGAGCATATGGATGATGCCTTAGGTACAGTTATAAATCAATTAAAATCATCAGGAATTTACAATAATACCATTATTATTTTTGCAAGCGATAATGGAGGATTAACTAAGGACAAAGGAAATCCATTAACAAAACCTACAATCACTTCTAATTATCCACTTCGTACAGGTAAGGGAGATATGTATGAAGGTGGTGTTCGTACCCCATTAGTTATTAGTTGGCCCAATAAAATTACTTCAGGAATTAATACAGATGTTTTAGCCATTTCACCAGATATATTCCCCACAATTATGGGGTTAATAGGTGAAAATGAAGGTCAAGAAGATGATTGGGATGGAATAGATTTATCTGAATTTTTATTTACAGGAATAGAACCTGCTAGAGATGTACTTTTTTGGCATTACCCGCATTATCATACAGAAGGGGCAAAACCTTATAGTGCTATTAGAAAGGGAGATTGGAAATTAATTATGGTTTATGAGTATAACACTTTGGAATTGTATAATTTAAAAGAAGATATTGGTGAAAGTAACAACCTTGTAAACAAATATCCTGAAAAAGCAGAAGAACTTTTAACATTGCTCAATAATTGGAAAGTAAAAGTTAAAGCTCAAGAGCCACAAGTAAACAAATTATATTCACCTGAGAAAGAGTCTATTTGGAAGCCTAATTAAACGAACAACACATTTTTATTGTTTTCTCTAATACAAAAAACTTGTAATGAACACAAATCATTTAATCTATGTTAAAAAAACGATTCAAAAAAAACGTCATGACCTCTAAAATAAAATATGCTATACTACTGTTATTGGTTATATTAAATTTATCATGTAAAACAGATCAAAAGGAGTTACCACCACCAAATATCGTTTGGGTTGTGTCAGAGGATAACTCAATGCATTACCTTAAAATGTTTGATAAAAATGGAGTTAGTACACCAAATATTGAAAACTTGGCAGATGAGGGGTTGATTTACACAAGGGCATTTTCCAATGCAACGGTTTGTAGTGCAGCACGTTCTACCATAATTTCTGGTTGTTATGGTCCACGATTGGCCTCTCATTACCATAGAAAAGTTAAAAAAGTGCCAATGCCAACAAATCTTGAGATGTTTCCTTCCTATTTAAGAAAAACGGGATATAACACGACAAATAATAGTAAAGAAGATTATAATTTTAATAAATGGGATAACGTTTGGGATGTATCTTCAAAAATTGCAAGTTGGAAAAACTAAAGCAAGTCGGACGAATGATATTAGTATTAGCGTATTTGTTCATCATGGGTTATATTACGTGGTATATGATTATTAGATAGCACCAAAATAAAATGGCCTTATTAACCGATAATAAATTCGGTTATACTGCCAAATACAATTTCGACCAACTTCCTTACCATATAAAAAGGCATAAAGACGTAAAAAACAGATTGGATTATTTAAGTAAAAATTGATAAAATATTAAACATGAGGGGTTTCGGCATAAAAATTATGGCGTTAATGATTTGGTTTATTACCAAACTAGATGAACTATCAATTTATAATTACATTTTTTACACCTATTTTTAAACTGTAATTCGTTAAAAATGTGATTTAGCAATGCAAATAACGATGAGTTTTACTAATTTAGAATGATTAATTTAAATAGAATTTTTTCATGTTAAAATCAAAATACCTTTTTTTAATTATTTTACTAACATCAAAGATTTTTGCTCAAGAATTTAATAATAGTTATATAGCAACAAAATTAACTACAAGCGATGGTCTTGTACATAATTATACCACTAAAGTTGTAAGTGATTCTATGAACGTAAAGTGGATTGCATCTGAAGGAGGTATTACTAAATACAATGGAAAAACGTTTACCCATTATAAGCCTAAATCAAAAGACACAAGTTTTTTTAGCGAGAATATAGAAACTCTTTTTGTTGATAAACTTAATAATCTTTGGATAGGTACAAAAAATGGAGGTGTATCTAGACTAGATATTAAAAACGGAACTTTTACATCCTATAATAGATTATTAAAACCCTCAAAAAGTGACGTAATTAGAGTAATGTCTATAAATCAAGACAGTTCTGGAAATATATGGCTTGGAACTTGGTCTAATGGGGTTTTTATAATTTCTGATGAAGGACAAGGGAAGTTAATTAAACACATACCTGGTGCTACTCCTGTGTTTAATATATTATGTGATAAAGATGAAAATATGTGGTTTGGAGAATCAAACCAGCTAAGAAAATATGAACATGAGAAAGATAAAATAACAAGTTTTAATGTTGGACATCAAATAACAAATCTCTTAGAAGATAAAATCAGAGGAAGGATATGGATAGCAACAACAGTTCAAAATTATTTAGACGGTTATTTATCGTTGTTCTTTTTTGAATATCAAACTGATTCAATTAAGAGTATTAATACTGGAGTGTATAGTGATTATGCTAAATGTTTGGTATTAGATAATGATAACAATTTGATTATTGGTACTTGGGGAAGTGGTCTCTTTAAAAGTGATAATGAGCTAACGAATTTCCAAAACATTTCTTTTTTTGATAACCCTCTAGAAGATAACAATATTATTTATAAAATCATTCTTGATATTCATGTAGATAAAAATAATATTATATGGTTATCTATGGCCTATGGAGGCGTATTAAAATTAACTCGAAAAAATGGCTTATATAATTTATCTCAATTTTCACTTCAAGATAAATTATTAGAGGATTTTAATATTCATGTTATATACAATGATGGTACTAATTTTTGGATTGCCACATCAGAAAGCGGTCTTTTATATGGACCAGATTTTGATAACTTAAAAGTTTTTAAGGAGATAGGTATTGATAAAATATTTTCAATTTATCAACATGAAAATTTTCTTTTCGTAGGTAAAAGAGGAGGTGTTAAAGTAATTGATCTCAGAAGTTTAAAAGTTGTCATGCAATCTAATATTCGGAAAGCAACTTCTTTATTAGTAGATAAAAAAAATAGACTTTGGATTGGGACAAAACAAGATGGAGTTGCAATAGTAGACTTAAATGCCTTCACAGATTTAAGTAAATATACTTTTTACAATGAAAGTAATAAGAAAATAAAAAATAATCGTATTAGTAAGATCGCCTATGACATCCATACAGATAAAATATGGGTAGGATCGTATAATGGCTTTTGTTATTATGATGAAAAAACAAAAAAATTTATTTACAATGATACTTTTTTAAAAGAGAATCTACCTAGTATTATTATTAATGATATGTTTTTTGATGAGAGAGGAATTTGGCTAGGAACACCCAATGGCTTAGTTAGAATTGAAAATGAACTAAATAAGGAATACTTAATCACTTCAATATTTAATAAGGATAACGGACTGAAAAATGATTTTATTTGTTCAATTTTAGATGATGATGAAGGCAATATATGGTTTAGTACAATTTCTGATATTGTAAAGTACAATTTATCAACACATATTTTTGATATCTATAATGAAACAGATGGCATTAAAGCATCATCTTTTAATATAGGAAGCCGTTTTAAATCAAATAACATAATTTATTTTGGTGGAATAGATGATGTTAGTTTTTTAAATACAAAGCTTGTATCTAAACTCAAAACTAATCCAGAAATTGTATTATCAGAATTAAGAATTAATAATGAATTAGTAAATCCAGAATCATCAAATAAAGAAAACAACGTTTTATATAGCAGTGTTGAATATTTAGACGAAGTGGAATTATCACATTCCGAAAAATCTTTACAACTAGTATTTGGTCTTAATGACTACTTAGATAATTCAAATGCAAACTATAGATATAAACTAAATGGATTTCAGGATTTATGGATAGACTTAAAAAGTAACAACAGTATAAATTTCACAGGACTGCCTGTAGGAGAATATATATTGGAGCTTCAAGGTTCAAGAAATTTAGATACATGGAGTGATTCAAAGAACATAAATATTAAAATAAAACCGGCTCCTTGGCTCAGTATTTGGGCGTTTCTCTCATATGGTTTTTTATTAGCACTCCTTATTTATTTTTTCTATAATATGAGGAAAAGACAAATTCTCTTAAAACAAAATTTGGAAATAGTACACCTTGAAAAAGAAAAAGAAGTACAGGTTGCTGCTTCTAAATTGAAGTTTTTTACAAATATTTCTCATGAATTTAGAACACCATTAACGTTAATTTTAGGGCCTTTACAAGAATTAATTAGTAATGAAAAAAAGTTAGATTCTCCAAAATTAACAAAATTGGAGAGTATGCAACGCAATACAAATCGCTTATTAAATTTAGTAAATCAATTATTGGATTTTAGAAAAGCCGATCAGGATAAACTTAATTTAAAAGTAGCAGAAGGTAATTTTATAATGTTTTCTAAAGAAGTATTTCTATATTTTAAAGAATTAGCCTCTAGAAATAATATTGACTATAAATTTATATCATCAAACGATAATATTAATTTTCTTTTTGACCGTAATCAAATGGAAATAGTGCTTAGCAACTTACTTTCTAATGCTTTTAAAAATACTATTGCAGGTTGTGAAATAAGTTTGATTATTACAAAACAAAATGGCTATGCCTTTATAAAAGTAAAAGATTCTGGAATAGGTATTAGTAGTGATGAAAAAGATAAAATATTTGATCGTTTTTATCAAGTTAAAGATGCAGAATCGTCAAAAATTGTTGGAAGTGGCATTGGATTAGCTTTTTCCAAAAAAATAGTAGAGCTACATCATGGAGAAATAGACGTTAAAAGTATAATAAATAAAGGATCTGAATTTATAATAAAATTACCACTTAGCCCTAATTATAGTGAAAGACATTTGGCCAAAAAATCAGTAAACACAAATTTAATTGATAACTATGAAGTAGATTTTTCTATAGATAATGTTGTGCCTAATACAAATGAAAAGCAATTAGAAACGATTTTGGTAGTAGAAGACAATCAAGAAATACAAAGTTATATTAAAAGTATTTTTGATGTAGAGTATAAAGTGTTGGTCGCTTCAGATGGTGAAGGGGGTTGCAAAATAGCTGTAAAGGAAGTACCAGATATTATTATTTCAGATGTTATGATGCCAAAGAAAGATGGTTTGCAGCTCTGTAAAGAATTAAAAACTCATATGAGTACTTCTCACATTCCAATAATTATATTAACAGCAAGAACAGCTACAGTTTATGAAATTGAAGGACTTAAAAATGGAGCCGATGCCTATGTTACCAAACCATTTAACCCAGAATTAATAAAAGCCAGAGTAAAATCTATTTTAAAGATTAGAGGAAAAATTAGAGAGCATTATCAAAAGCAAGTAAGATTTGGTAGTACAATACCTAATCTGGATTTAGAGGAAACGCCAGACAATAAATTTATATCAGAATTAATAATTTTTGTTGAAGATAATATTAGAAATGTAAATTTTGGGCCAGATGATTTAAGAGAAAAACTTTTTATGAGTCAATCTACGCTATATAGAAAACTAAAATCAATTACAGGTTTATCACCGTCTGGATTTATTCGTTCTATTAGGTTAAAAAAGGCAGCAGAATTAATTCTTAAAGAAGATTATAAATTAAGCTATATAGCTTATGAGTTTGGATTTAATGATTATAAATACTTCAGAGTTTCGTTTAAAAAACAATTTAATTGCCTTCCATCAGAATATAAAAAGATGGCTTATGCCAGTGAAAATAAGAGTTAAACAACAAAAAGAATAATTTGACCCAATCTTTGAATAATAACTCCCCCAATAATGTTATTTGTATCATTTTATTTGTAGTCATAAATTTAACTAAATAAATTATTCACGAAATGATTAACAATTTACATGAAAGGTATATTGAGAAAACAAATAGTCTAAGAAGAACTTTAGTATTTTCTATTCTTTTTGTTTTGTCAGGTGTTTTTGCGTCTATGGCTCAAAATGACAAAATTGAAGTTACAGGTATAGTAACTTCAGCTTCAGACGGGATCCCCCTCCCAGGAGCAAGTATCCTAGAAACGGGAACGGCAAACGGGGCGGAAACAGATTTTGATGGGAAGTTTTCTATTACCGTAAATTCTAAAGGAATTTTAAGTATTAGTTATGTAGGTTTTAAGAGCCTTGAAATTCCTGTTAATAATAGTGCAACTATTAATATAGTATTGGAAGAAGATGCTTCACAACTTGATGAAGTAGTTGTAGTTGGTTATGGTACACAGAAAAAAGTAAACTTAACAGGCGCGGTTGCTGTTTTAGATTCTGAAGCTCTAGCAAACAGGCCTGTACCTAATACCCTCGCATTGTTACAAGGGCAAATGGCTGGTGTGCAATTAACCACTCCAGGTGGTCAACCAGGAGCAGACCAAGCAACAGTTAGAGTAAGAGGAGCTGTTAGTATTGGAGGGGATGCGAATAATACTAATAAAAATAATCCATTGGTATTGATTGATGGTGTACAGGCTTCATTAGCAGATTTAGGGAGAATTAGTCCTAATGAAATAGGAAGTATAAGTGTGCTTAAAGATGCGGCTTCTGCTTCAATATACGGAACAAGAGCTGCTGGTGGTGTAATATTAGTAACTACAAAACAAGGGAAAAAAGGTAAAGTAAATATTAGTTTTGATACTTATACAGGAGTTCAGGAAGCTATTGTTTTACCAGAAATGGTGGATTCTTGGGATTATGCTATTTTAAAAAATGAAGCTAGAGCAAATTCTGGTAGGCCAGATTATTTTACTCAAGAAACCATCGATAATTTAAGAAATGGTACAGATCCAGATCTTTATCCAAACACAAAATTCTTTGATGAACTTTTCTCAACTGCTAAAATAAATAAATATGACTTATCTATTTCTGGTGGTACAGAAAAAGTGTCATACTCATTTTCTGGTGGTTACTTAGAGCAAGAAGGTATTTTACTTAACCAAAGTGCGGAAAGAGTGAACTATAGAAGTAATATTAGAGTTAAATTAAGCGATCGAATTACTACAGGTTTAAATTTGTGGGGCTACAGAAATGTTGCAAAAAGATCATATTACTCCACTGATGATATCTTACGTAGAGCTTATTTTTCTCAGCCATTAGTGCCTGTTAGATGGACAACGGGACCTGCTGAAGGCGAATTAGCTGGGTTTACTACATTAGGCACGGGTAATCCCAAAGCTGTACAAAACCCAATTCAAAGAGCTATAAATGGAGAAAACATAAATACTAATGATAAGTTTAGCACACAGATTAATACAGAAATTAATTTAGCTAAAGGGCTTAATTATAATTCATTAATAGCATATACGGTAAATAATACCAATATAGAAGCTTATAACCCGTTATTAGATTTAAAAAGATTTAATGGTAATAGGGCGCCACAAAGTATAACCCAAACTCGGGCAGACAGGAGTTTGTTAACACAAGACAGATATCAAACAGATAATATATTAACTTATGATACGTCATTTGGAAATCATAATCTAAGTATATTACTAGGTCATTCATTTACTAAATTTAAATCGGATTTCTTTTCTGCCAGTGGTAGAAATTTACCAGGTAATTTAAATGTTTTAGATGTTGCGGTGGAAGATATTCAAATTGGTGGGAATAGAGCAGATTGGAGTCTTTTGTCTTATTTTGCTCGGGTAAACTATATATTTCATGACAAATATCTTTTTGAAGCTAATCTGAGACGTGATGCGTCTTCAAGATTCCCAGATGCAAATAAATGGGCAACGTTCCCATCTTTTTCTGCTGGTTGGAAAGTTTCTGAAGAAAATTTCTTGAAAGAGGTAGACTTTATCAATCTTCTTAAAATAAGAACAGGATGGGGTATGGTAGGTAATGACCAAATATCAAATTATCCGCATGATCAAACCTTTAATTTTGAGCAGTTTTATCAAGATAATAGTGGTAACTTATCAACAGGTGCAGCAATTACTAACTTAGCGAATTCTTTCTTACAATGGGAAGAAACAACTTCTAAAAACATTGGTGTAGATTTAGCATTATTTAAGAATAAATTACAAGTTTCTGTAGATTATTTCCAAAATGATTCGGATGGTATACTTATTCAATTACCATTGCCATCAATTTTTGGTGGAATAGGTGAGCCTTTTCAAAATGCAGCGGCTGCAAGAAATAGTGGTTTGGAATTTTTAGTTGGATACAGAAATCGAGACCATAAATTTAAATATTCTATTAGCGCAAACTTAAGTACTCTTAAAAATGAAGTAACCAATTTTAATGGTCAGGAAAGTATAAATGGTCTAACAATCATTAGAGAAGGTGAAGCCATAAATTCTTTTTATGGATATGATGCCATCGGAATTTTTCAAACAGATGCAGAAGTTACTAATCATGCATTTCAATCTAGTTCAACGGCACCAGGAGATCTTATCTTTAGAGATGTTGACGAAAGTGGTACAATTGATGAAAAAGATAGAGTTGTAATTGGTAAGCCTTTACCAGGTGTATCTTATGGATTTACACTAGGGGCTGAATATTCAAATTTTGACTTTTCTGCCTTTTTTCAAGGTGTAACCGATTCTAATTTTTATGCGAATGGATGGGGTAATGATGCCGTAAAAAATCCAAGAGCAAATACTATTACCGATTGGTTAGATAGATGGACACCAGATAACCCAAGTACAGATCGTATAAGAGTAGTTTGGGAAGATCAAAACAACCAACAGAACAGTTCTTATTGGTTAAGAGATGGATCGTATTTAAGATTAAAAAATATTCAATTAGGATATACACTTAATGGAGATAAACTCAATAATATAGGAGTAAAATCAATCAGATTTTATTTTAGTGGACAAAACGTTTTAACATGGGCAAAAGAAGACAGTTGGGATCCAGAGCAACTACCAAGTGTCTCTAATATGGCTCAACACCCGCAAACAAAGGTTTATTCTTTTGGTTTAAATGCTAATTTTTAAAAATATAAATTATGAAAAATATACATTTCAAAGTAATACTACTTGTCGCAATTATATTCATTAACACGAGTTGTTCTGAATCGGCATTAGATACATTAAATCCTAATCAAACAACAGAAACTGATTTTTGGATTACATTGCAAGATGCAGAAGCAGCAATATTTGGAACCTATTCTGCACTTCAATCAAATAATTTGTACGGTAGAGATATCCATAGAATGGAAACAATTTCTGACAATGGGTATAACGAATTCGTAGGAGATGGTTATTTGGCGATAAGCGAAGGAAGACATTTAATTAATAGCACTCCAATAAATGACTTTTGGACTGGGAGTTATCGAGCTATCTCTCGTGCTAATCAAATTATTTCTAATGTACCTTCCATGGATATAGAAGAAGCTGATAAAAATAATATTGTTGGAGAAGCACTTACTATTAGAGCGCTGATGTATCTCAATCTTACAACCCTATATGGCGATGTGCCTTTATTAGTTAATCCACTTGAAGTTACTGATTCTAATACGCCTAGAACCTCAGTTAGCGATGTTAGAGCTACAATGATTTCAGATTTACAAAATGCAGTTAATCTTTTAGCACCCAATAATCCTGGTCGCATAAATAAAGGTGCAGCAATGGCTCTTCTTGGTAAATATTTTCTTTATGAAAAAGATTTTCCAAATGCAAGTCAAACTTTTGCTCAGGTTATGACTATGGGTTATAGTCTTCATTCAGACTACGCAACTTTATTCACAGAAGCAGCCGAAACTTCAAGTGAAATTGTCTTTTCGGTTAAGTTTGCAAACTTGCCTGGTGAAGGAAATGCTTGGTCTGAAGGATATAATGGAGTAAGACCACTTCCAAATTTTGTAAATGATTTTGAAGCCATCGACGGTCTTCCAATAGATCAATCGCCGCTATATAATCCTTTGAATCCTATAGATAATAGAGATCCAAGATTAGACGTCACAGTATTAAGATCTGGAGAAAGTGATAGAAATGGGGTATGGGATCCTAATGATTCCGATACTCAATATGGTTATGAAAAATATGTAGTATCTGATTTTGATACAGGTACGCCACAAGATTTTTATGTTATTCGTTATGCAGATGTGCTTTTAATGTTTGCTGAAGCAGAAAACGAGGTTTCTGGGCCTACCCAAGCAGTTCAAGATGCTGTTAATGCAGTTAGAAACAGAGTCGTAATGCCAAATGTGTCAAGTAGTTTAACAAAGGATCAAATGCGTGAAGCAATAAGGCATGAAAGACGTGTAGAATTAGGTTTTGAGGGTATTCGCTTATTTGATGTTATGCGTTGGGGAATAGCTCAAGATCGTTATATAAATGGTGTTACATTTCATACAAGAACTTTTGAAAGTCCTAAGCATAATTTGTTTCCTATTCCTCAAGCCGAGGTAGATAATAATGGAGGAATAACGCAGAATAATACAGGATGGTAATATTTTTTAAACCTTAAACAATTTAAGAAGAATATTAGAATTATTATTATTATTATTCGTATTATTTAACCCTTTTTAAATAGTTAATTTGAGTTAGTCTATGTTCAAGAAGAGAGAATCAATTAATCCCTTCCTATTAATGAGGAGAAATTTTTGAAAAACAAAAAATAATTTAATGTTACATAATCATTTAATTAAAAGAAAATAGTTTGTTTTTATTTTGTTATTCTAGCAGATTTACTTCGATAAAATAGTTTTATTGATTGTATTTCTGCTAGCTTTATTTTAAATACAAAGCCTAATGTGTTTTTGAATAAACTGGATGTACTAATTTAGTTTACAGTTAAGAATAAAATCTAAATAAATAGATTTGTTAAAATCAGTCCACTTTTTGCTGACGATTTACAAAATAGAAATATATAGTCTATATTTACAACAGTAGATATTGTATAATTTGCCGTACACGATTCTGTACACGAATTATCTAAAAAACAATAAAACGGTTATACTTTTATAAAGTGTAGCCGTTTTTCATTTGCATCATCATTACCTCCTGTAAATGAGTGAATCAAACCGAATATAGGATTAAGGTTTAAGGTTCGGTATTTTCTTTTAATAAAAAGGTTTTGCTGGGTTGGTCGCTAAAATTTCACTTATGAATTCATCAACAAAATCATTGGCGGGGCTTGCGTAATTTGTTGGTACATGACCATATCCTGCAGTTACGCGAACTTTATGTACACTGTTTGGTTGTGCTGCAACTTCTTGTTTAAAACCATCGTGTACCCAATCACAGTTGTCTATGCCAACCGAGTGAGCTTCATCAATTCGAGCTAGTCCACCAGCTAATTTAAATATTATTATTCCTTTAGATTGGGGAAATTCGACATT
>TARA_B110000902_G_scaffold256065_1_pt1 | contig 20240 bp, 36 predicted proteins | sample TARA_B110000902 | Tara Oceans TARA_B110000902 (sample SAMEA4398009) | marine metagenome | biome: Polar Biome; feature: [SRF] surface water layer (ENVO:00010504); material: water (ENVO:00002006), including particulate matter (ENVO:01000060) such as... | depth 5 m | reverse complement strand
ACCTTCTGCTTGTAAGGCAGACACTCTACCACTGAGTTAATCACCCTATAATAGTATTATAAGAGTTTTTTTTTAACTGTCTATTTTTATTTAACCTTAAATACCAATTCGTAATAGTTAAAACCTGCCGCCCTTACCTCTTTTTAAAGAGCGAATTTATAGTAATTCTTTTTTTATACTTTTTGAAAATAAAATTAATTTATGGCTCGGCATAGAGTTAAAATAAATTATATTAGATGAATACTCCTTGAGTTGGATTTGAACCAACGACCAATCGGTTAACAGCCGATTGCTCTACCACTGAGCTATCAAGGAAGGCAAATATATTATAGCTAATTTTTTATTAATTACAAAATAAAATAATAATTTATTGATTCAGGTAAAAACAAAGATATTTTTGCTTGACATTTCCTCTAAAAAATAATAATATATTAGTATGTATAAACTAAAAACAAAGAATTCAGTAAAAAAACGATTTCGAATTACCAACACTGGAAAAGTTTTACGAAAGCAAGCTTTTAAAAGTCATATTTTAGAAAAGCAGACAACAAAAAAGAAACGCCAATTGTCCTTAACAAAGTGTGCTAGTAAAGCAGATTCACGCATTATCAAATCTTTACTACCGTACAATTAACTTTTATTATTAATTTGTTATTCCATTTTTTTATTTATTAAAAATACTCATGGTAAGAATTACACGGGGCTCTCACTCGCGCTTTAAACATAAAAAAGTTTTAAACGCCGCAAAAGGTTATAAGGGTGCCCACTCTAAATTATTTCGTCCAGCTAACCAACAAGTTATGAAAGCACTTTGTTATTCATACTCACATCGAAAAAAACAAAAGCGTGCTTGGCGTAGCCTATGGATTCGTCAAATTAATGGTGCAGCTAACCAGCAAGGTACGAATTATAGTCGTTTTATTTCGCAATTAAAAACAGTAGGTGTCGGCTTAAACCGGATGCAGTTAGCCCAATTAGCGAATCTTGATACAAAAACATTTAAATTGTTAACAACCCCTAAAAATATTATATTTTCTTAAACTAAGCTATGTTAAGATTACGTCTAAAACGCGGTGGTAAAAAACGTAACCCAATTTATCGGATTGTTATTATGAATAATACTACGAAACGTGATGGAAAAACCATAGAAGAAGTTGGTTTTTATAACCCAATTACTAAGCAAATACGTATAAATGTTACTAAAGTAATTACGCGTTTAAAACAAGGGGTACAACCTTCGAATACTGTTCGACGATTATTAGTCGAAGTCGGAATTATTACTTATTAATACAGTAAATGTAAATATGTGAGACCCCAGAAATAGGGTCTCTTCTATTACTTTTTTATACTCTTTAATCGAAAAAATTTATTTTATCTCCTCCATACGTTATTATATTTCCTAAGCTGTTGAGTAATTATATTAAACTCCAAAGAAATTAAAAAAATTTCTTTATTTGTTATAAAAATACCCTTTTTGAATTTAAGTTTTTTAGACTGCAGAAAATATAAAAATTCTATATAATATCTCTATTCCAATATTAAATTGAAATAAAATATATGTCACATATTACTAAATTAAAAACCGCAATAACTAAACAGTTTATTTTAAAAGAGACTTTAGATAAATTATGTTTACCCTGGAAAAATATTAAACTTGACCAAGGTAGCTCACCTACACTCGATTTAAAAAAAAATCCGCGTATTGATTTTATTATTCCCCAAGAGAATGGGTCTAATATAACATTTTTATGGACTGGTAAAAATTATGAGATTGGCTTAGATGTTAGTAAATGGCAGCAATCAACTTCAATTTCATCCTTTATGTCACGGGTAGAACAAACATACGCGACAATTTTATTAACGACCTCCGCTGAAAACGCTGGCTTTAATTTATCGGCTAGTAATGAAATCACTAATTCCCCAGTTATGACCAATAAAAGTGTAAATAACATAAACGAAGAGAAAAAGATTAATTTGGTCTGTCAAGGTTGGTACTAAGACAACGATTAGCATTCTGTCGGTATACAAAGTAACGAATATGGGTACTTAAGCTTATCTCCAAAGAATAAACGAACTAAGTTGTTTCCCCGTTTTTCGTCTTGCACTTAAAAATGATAGCCGTTATATCATTTATGCCACTTATTAAATTCATCTCGTAAAAATCATAAAGCACGATGTTAAGCCACGTAAGTTAAACGTAAAAAATAAAGAAAAAGAAAGAAATAAGTAACCCCCCTCCTAAGCAACTTAATAACGTGAATTATACGTAAACTTCACGAAAAAAGCTTAAAAATACTGTTTTTTTTCTAATTTAATTAAACTATTGTAAAAAAAATTAAGAGATAAACTAAAATATTTTAGTTTACCTCTTTTTCCAAAGTTATCAAGTTACGTAATTTAAAACGATAACGCCAAATATTCGCAAGATTTATCTTACTTATTCCCGCCAAACGGGAATTATTATGGTAAATAAAAATGGTATAAAAACGAAATGTTTTCTTCTAAACAGTTTTATTTCTTGATAATCGATTGCTTAATGTTACGAAAACGAAACAAATACACCAGATGGGAAATTTAAACCGATATCATCTAAATTCGGCGAGGATACCAAGGAATCAGAATAAATATCAAAAATACGTTTATAAATACGAATTTCTAGATGCTCACGTGAATCCTTATCAACATGTGGCGAACGAAGAACACAATAGATCCGTTTTTTCATCGGCAGTGATATAGGACCAACAATTGTGGTCTGATCTTGTTTAAAATGCTCTGTAATTTTTTGACACGTAGAATTAATTAGCGCACTATCAAAAGACTCTAAATAAATTCGCATTTTGAATGATTTATCGGAATTCATTATTAATTTTAAGTCGAAAACTATTTTAAAATTTTAGAAACAATACCTGCACCGATTGTACGACCACCCTCACGGATTGCGAAACGCATACCTTGCTCAATAGCAATTGGCGCGATTAATACAGCCGTCATTTTAATACGGTCACCAGGCATCACCATTTCAACAGCTGTACCATCATCAGCTGTGAATTGTTTAATATCACCTGTTACATCTGTAGTACGCACATAAAATTGTGGACGGTACCCAGTAAAGAACGGAGTGTGACGACCACCTTCTTCTTTTGTTAAAATATAAACTTCACCTTCAAACTCAGTATGGGGTGTAATTGTACCAGGTGCGGCTAAAACCATGCCACGCTCAACATCAGTCTTCTGAATACCACGTAATAGAAGTCCAACATTATCACCGGCAAATCCCTCATCTAATGTCTTCTGGAACATTTCAATACCAGTAACGGTTGTAAGACGGGTTTCACCTAAACCAACAATTTCTACACTGTCACCAACTAGTAAAACACCACGTTCAATACGACCAGTTGAAACAGTACCACGTCCAGTAATTGAGAAAACATCCTCAATCGCCATTAAAAATTTCTTCTCCGTATCACGTTCTGGAGTTGGAATATACTCATCAACAGCATCCATTAAACTAAAGATTTTATCAACCCATTTATCATCTCCACGCTTCGCAGCACCCGAACCAATAGCTTGGATAGCTTGTAATGCCGAACCTGCAATACAAGGAATTGTATCACCTGGAAAATCATATTCGTTTAATAAATCACGTACTTCTAATTCTACTAATTCTAAAAGTTCCGCATCATCAACCTGATCTTCCTTATTTAGAAAGACAACAATATGGGGAACCCCAACTTGCTTCGATAATAAAACGTGCTCACGCGTTTGTGGCATTGGGCCATCGGCTGCAGAAACAACTAAAATAGCACCATCCATTTGAGCCGCACCAGTAATCATATTTTTTACATAATCAGCATGACCTGGACAATCAACATGAGCATAGTGACGATTTTCAGTTTCATACTCAACATGCGCTGTATTAATTGTAATACCACGTGCACGTTCTTCTGGCGCTGCATCAATTTCTTCATAACTTTTAGATGCCGCCCCAGAACCTAAAGCTAAAGTCATTGTAATCGCAGCAGTCAATGTTGTTTTTCCGTGGTCTACGTGACCAACAGTTCCGATATTAACATGAGGTTTTGTTCGTTCAAATTTTTCACGAGCCATAAGATGAATTCTAAAATGTAAAGATACTTTTAGCGAAAAGAAAAGTTAAACCTTAATACTGAAAATGTGAAAATACTTTATTAGCTTTCGCCATACGGTGAGTTTCAATCTTTTTTTTGATCGATTCGCCTGAGCCATTAGCAGCATCAATAATTTCGTTTGCTAAATTAACAGAAAAAGTATGTCCAGAACGTTTCTTAGCCGATTGAATAATCCAGCGTAAGGCTAAATTTGTTCCACGGAATGGCTTAACTTCAACGGGAACTTGATAATTGGCACCACCAATACGACGGCTTTTAACCTCAACAGATGGCATAACTTGTTTAACAGCTTTTTCGAACGTTTCAATAGGATTTAAATTCGTTTTGTATTGAATAAGTGTAAAACTATCTTGAAGATTTTTTTGTGATAGCGTCTTCTTTCCTTTGCTAAGAATTCGAACTAACAAGAGAGTAACAAGATAACTATTGTACGTTGGATCCGTAATTGAAAACGATTTTGTAACAATTTTACGTCGAGACATAAATTAAATTTATCTTACTTCTTAAAGGTTTTAATTTTTTGATTTTTCCGCACCATATTTAGAACGGCCTTGTTTGCGGTTTGCAACACCCTTACTATCAAGTGTACCGCGAATAACATGATAACGAACACCTGGCAAATCTTTTACTCGACCACCACGAACTAAAACAGAAGCATGTTCTTGTAAATTATGCCCAATACCAGGAATATACGCGCTTATTTCAAAACCCGATGTTAAGCGAACACGGGCAACTGGACGGGTGGCAGAATTAGGCTTACGTGGAGTCATTGTGTAAATACGCGTACAAACACCACGACGCTGAGGACAACTCTTTAACGCAGGCATTTTTGTTTTTTTACTTGTACTTTTTCGTTTTATACGAATTAATTGCTGAATAGTCGGCATAATTTAGCTAGTCTTCTAATAACTTATATTTTTTTAAAAATCGTTCGACACGACCTTCAGTATCCAAAACTTTCGTTGAGCCAGTATAAAAAGGATGGATACCAGACCATATATCAACATTTAGCCTTTCTTTTGTGGAAGGTAAAAGCATAACTAGTTCACCATCATAAAATACTTGTGCAAATGAGAAAATATCAGGATGAATATCTTTTTTTGACATGAATAAACTTTTAAAAATTAACGTTTTGCATACTGAGATGCTTTTCTGGCTTTCTTTAAACCATATTTCTTTCTTTCTTTTTGACGTGTATCAATTGTTAATAAACCTAGCATTTTTAATTCGCGACGATACTGACTAGATAAAGCTCGGGATAGAGCTAATTTTATTGCATCTACACGACTGCTAATTCCACTACCCTTAACAATAGCATTTACGAAAAGTAAATCTTGCGTGCCCGTAGCACGTAAAGGTAAGTATAAACTATTTAAATACTCCGCATTAAACTGCACAACAGTCGCCGGAAAAGGATTGTTATTAATTACAAAATTAAACTTTGAGTCAATAAAATCTGGTAACTGATCCTTAAAAAAAAGTGTAACAATAGCCGTGGCAGTTTTACGTCGACCGACCCCAATTGCAATGGGAAAAGGTGGCGGTAAACGATCATATCGTATATAACTACTATTTAACGATTTTAAATTATCTATATCCATAAGGTTTATTCAATTATTTCAAGTAATTCGGGACTTTGAGAAGTATGCGGGTGAAATTCATCGCGATAGATTTTTACCTTTCGAAATAATTCTCTACCTAATACGTTTTTAGGGAGCATACCTTTAATTGAGCGCTCTAATAATTTTTCCGGGAAACGCTTCTGTAAGTCTATTAAACGCTCACTACGTAATCCACCAGGATAACCTGAATGATTATAATAAATTTTTTGAATCTTTTTCTTACCTGTTACGTTGATATTTTTAGCGTTAATTATCACAACATAATCACCATTATCCACATGAGGTAAATAATTAGATTTATGTTTACCAAGCAAAATTTTTGCAACTTCAGTAGATAACCTCCCAAGAGTATTTTCTGTTGCGTCAATAATATACCAATTTTTAGGTTTTAAATTTGTTGCTAAATCTCTTGTCATATTTTTAAACGACTATTTTTATTTAAGGAAACGGATGTATTACAACTCACGCAAATTGGATTGAAAATACCTCTTTAACTTATCACGTACTTCATTACTACATTTTCGACCAAAATTCTTTAATTCACATAAATCTGCCATCGAATAACTTATTAAATCAGATAAAAAATTAATATTTGCAGACTTAAGACACTTATAGGCACGAGAGGAAAAATACAACTCCTCAATTCTTATCGTTTTAGAGTGGGTCAATATATCAATGGAAAGAGATTTATTATCCTGTGGTTGGGGATAATTTAGAAGCACATTAAATAAATTGACGGCATATTTAATCGAACTCTTTAATGCCATTTGGGGCGTTATTGTACCATTTGTCCAAATATCGATTTCTAAACTTTCTTCCGAGTTAAATTCAAAATTATTTGGCCGATAAAGCTCATTAACAAAATAATTAACTTTTCGAACAGGCATAAATAACCCATCCATATTGAGAAAGTTACTATCGGAGTCCTGACCAACTTGTTCGGAGAATCGATAACCTTGACCATATTCAATTCGAAAAATCATTTCGATATATATTTCACTATAAACTGTGGCGATATATAAATTAGGATTTAAAACTTCAATACCATCTGGAAAATCAATACACCCCGCCGTAATAATTCGTGGACCTAAAACTTTTAGATGGGCGAAAGAAATTTTTGTTTCATTACTTACTAAAACAGTTTGTTTTAAATTAAGTAAGATCTCTAAAATATCCTCACGAATCCCAAAAATTGTATTGAATTCACTGTTAAAACCAATAATTTCTAACCCCGTAATTGCACTACCATACATATCATGTAATAAAATACGGCGTAAGGTATTGCCAATTGTAATTCCATGACCAAAGGGTAAGGGTTTTAAAAGAAATTTACCAAATAAATTTGTTTCATCTTGCTTCTTTGACTCTAAGGTACTGATCTGAAACATTTGCGATAACATAATTGATAAAAAACCTAAAAATATATGTAATTAAACGCGACGAGATTTAGAGGGACGACAACCATTATGTGGAACGCTAGTAATATCTTTAATTGACAAAACTTCTAAACCTAAAACTTGCAAAGCTCGTATTGCCGTTTCACGGCCTGAACCTTCTCCCTTTATTAAAAGTTCCACTTTTAATAAACCCAGTTCAATCGCTTCCCTAACTGCTTTTTCAGTCGCTGCTTGAGCAGCGAAAGGAGTACCCTTACGCGCTCCTTTAAAACCAACGCTACCAGCCGAAGCCCAAGCAATCGTATTACCATATAAATCTGTAACGGTAACAATTGTATTGTTAAACGTTGAGTTTATATGAACAACCCCGAGAATAATTTTATTTTTTTTACTTTTTAAACTTTGCTTCTTTTTTATAACCATTTAAATAACTAATTAAGATTTACTTAACATTCTTTCGTTGCGTACGCGAATTAGTACGAGTCCGTTGACCACGAACTGGCAAACCTTTTCGATGGCGCATTCCACGAACTGATTTAATTTGAAAAAGACGTGTAATATCTTTTTTAACTTCACGACGTAAATTGTCCTCAACAGTATACTTTTTTTCAAAGATTTCACGTAAAAGACGAACATTACTATCTTCTAAATCTTGTACACGTTTATTACAATCGATACCCGTTTCCAAAAGAATTGAGCGCGCAGACGTGCGACCAATCCCATAAATCGATGTTAAGGCAACTTCAATCTTTTTTGTTTTTGGTAAATCAACACCTACAATACGAACCATAAATCTCCTTTATTTTTTTAACCTTGACGCTGCTTATGCTTAGGATTTTCACAAACTACTCGAATAACACCAAATCGACGTATAACCCGACATTTAGGACAAATTTTTTTTACAGATGAACGAACTTTCATAAAGATAAATTACTTTAGTATTATAATCCTTGATAATAATTACTAATAAATATTGCACGCAATTGTTTATTTAAATCAATAGCAACACCAACTAAGATAATTAAAGATGTCGCGCCTAAACCCGGTAAAAATAAATTTGAAAAAATTGTAATACTAGCCAAAAATATTCCACCTAAAACCCCTAACCGACTAAATACTTGTTTCAAGTATTTAACAGTCATTAAACCTGGACGTTGATCAACAATATTACAACCGGATTCTTTAAGTTTTTCTGCAATTTCAATTGGATTTAAAATAATACTTGAATATAAAATATTGAAAGATAAAATTAAAACAAAAAAAAGAACTAAACCAAATATAGAATTTCCTAACAATAATTTATTCAAAAAACCTAAGCCAGGAAACGTCGAAATTGACGAGGCAAAAATAATTGGGATAACCCCACCAGGATTTAAGGTAAAAGGTATATATGAGAAATCAGGCCTTGATTCAGAGGAAGAAAGTAATTCTTTCGCCGATACAAGTGGAATGCGTGCATATGACTCTTGAACAGAAATAATACAAATTAGAATAATCGAAATAAAAAAAAGCGTGACAAGTGGAGTCTGAATTTGACTTAAAAGAAAAGGTACAGAAGAAATAATATTTACGAAAATAACTAATGAAGCACCTTTTCCGAAGCCATACTGAGTGATAAATTCACTTAACCACATTGTAATTAACGAACCTGTCGTTAATATTAAAACTAGCTCAAACGTATCTAAAAATGACGTTTTAAATCGGAAGGGTTCGATGGATAAACTAATAACGATACTATACTGCAGAGCAATAACCAGAGTTAAAAGACGCGTATAACGCGTAATCTTTGTTTGACCGACGGTGCCGCCTAATTTTTGTAATTTTTGTAAAAATGGCAAAACAAAAGTTAAAAATTGCATTGCTAATGAAGCATTAATATTCGGTAGAATACCTAAACTAAATAGCCCTAAAACAAAAAAACGGCCTTGAGAAAATAAACTAAAAGCATTTAAAAAAGTTTGATTCTTAATTTCTAATGCTAATGAAGCTTGCTCAACACCGGGAACCGGTATAGAAATTCCAATTCGTAACAAAGCAATAACGCCAAGCGTAACAATAACGCGCCGAGAAAACGTATCTTCTTCCAATATACTTTGAGTATTCGAATTTTGGGAAAACATAATAAAGACAATTTTTTTTACGCACTTTTTAAACTCTCAAGAGCCATAAAAGTAGCACGAGCATTATTTAAAGCATTATTACACCCCAACTGTTTAGCCATAACGTTTTGAAGACCAACTAATTCTAAAATTATACGAACCGAGCCACCTGCAATAACACCTGAACCTGATGAGGCTGGTTTTATCAAAACTTTAGCAGCACCAAATTGACCTTGAACGAAATGAGGAATACTCTTATTCGACGTTAATGGGACATTAATAATATGTCGTTTTCCATTATGTGAAGCTTTACGTACAGCATCACTAACATCATTTGCCTTTCCAAGTCCTAAGCCCACATAACCATTTTCGTTACCTATGACAACAATTGCCGCAAATTGTAATTTTTTACCACCTTTTACAACCTTTGTTACACGGCGAATATTTACAACTTGTTTTTTCCATTTACGACTTGAACCCGCTTCTTTAGATATTTTCGAGGAAGCTTGCGAATTAGAAACTACCATAATATTAATAAAAATTTTTACTTAAAAACAAAATTACTTGCCGACTTTACCTGCTTTTCTACGTAAAATTTCGCCTGCGTATAAAACACCTTTTCCATTATATGGCTCAGGGGGACGCAAATTACGAATCTTAGACGCGAATAAACCAACTAATTCGATTTTAGTTCCAGATATTGTGATAGTAGTGTTTTTGTCAACCTTCACGGTAATCTCTTCCGGAATGGAAAAATTAACTTCATGACTAAAGCCTAAACTTAAAACAAGTTCATTATTACGAACTTGTGCACGATAACCTACACCTTGAAGATTTAAAGTCTTTATAAATGGAGAACTAACACCTCGTACAGTATTGGCAACAACAGTCCGTACCGTACCATATAACGATTTAAGTTCACGTGATTCACGTGTTGTCTCAACTTTTAATTTTCGATCATCGGTTAAACTAATTTGTATACCATCTGGAATCAATTGCGAAATCGTACCATGTGAACCAGTAATTTCAATGTGAGACGTATTTTGATCTTCATCAGAAAAAAACTTTACTTCGACGTCTTTCGGTAATAAAATCAATTTCTTACCAATACGAGACATAATAATATTTATTTAAAATTTACCAAAGATAACATAAAATTTCACCCCCAATCCCTAACTTCGAAGCTTGAGAATGACTCATAATTCCTTTCGATGTAGAAACAATTGCTAATCCAAAGTTTCCTAAAACACGCGGAAGGTGTCCCGATTTTGAATATACCCTAACACTAGATTTACTAATGCGTTTTAACGTTGTAATTACGGATTTTTTATAGCGACCTCGGCCCGAATAATTTAATAAAATTAAAAGCCAACTATAACCCTTTTCATCAACAAACTCTTCAAAAGAACCAATATAATCTTCCTCGAGTAAAACTTGTGCAATAGGACGAGTAACTTTTGTATTTGGAACTTGAACCATGTTATGTCGAATATTAATTGCATTCCTAATGCGTGTTAACATATCCGAAATTGTATCAGTAACCATATTTTAAATCTTTAATTTATACTAGTTAATTAACGCTGAAATGGAACACCCATTTGTTTTAACAATACTAACCCCTCATCACGATTATTCGCAGTAGTTACAATAGCAACATTAAAACCAAAAATTTGCTTCACTTTATCATAATCAATCTCAGGGAAAATAAGTTGATCTAATAAACCGAAATTATAATTCCCGTTATTATCCATTCCTTTTGGGTCAAGACCTTGAAAATCACGGATTCGTGGAAAAACTAAATGAATCAAACGTGCTAAAAATTCATACATACGCTCACCGCGTAATGTAACGGTTAAACCTAACGGTAAATCTTTTCGGATTTTAAAGCCAGCAATTGCTTTTCGTGATTTCGTAACAACAGGTTGTTGACCAGAAATTAATCGAAAATCATCAATACTTTTCTTTAGTAATTGACTATTTTGCGCATTTAAACCTAGTGCCTGGTTAATTTGAATTTTAACAACTTTTGGAACCTCATGTGGATTTTTATATCCTGAAGACTTAACTAATGAGAAAAAAACTGTTTCTTCATACCAATTCTTAAAGCGTGGAACCATATTATTTAACTTACAAAATTGTTTTTTTTGTTTTTTTCGAAACACGAACCTTTTTACTATCTATTACTAGAGTGCTAAAACGACTTGCATTTAAATCAGAATCGCATAACATCACGTTTGAAAGATGGATCGGTGCTTCGATCTCCGTAATTTGACCAGAATTTTCTTGATTCGCAGGCTTTTGATGCTTAATTTTTAAATTACACTTATCGACGATAAGCATATTTTTTTTCTTTAAAAAAGACTTGATAGTACCTGTATTATCTTTATTTCGACCTGTAATAATCTTGACTTGATCGCCAATTTTTAAACGTAATTTATTCATTACAATACCTCGGGAGCTAAAGAAACAACGCGCGTAAAATTTTTTTCACGCATTTCGCGAGCAATTGGACCAAAAACACGCGTACTTCGTGGATTATTCTCCGTATTTATGATAACAGCAGCATTATCGTCAAAACGAATAAAAAGACCATTCTTACGACGAATTGTATGCTTTGTTCGAACGACAACAGCACGCACAATATCGGATTTTTTAAACGGCATGTGTGGTGAAGCCTCTTTTACTACACCAATAATAATATCACCAATGGATGCATACTTCTTGTTACCTCCTAAAACCCGTATACATAAAATTTTACGTACTCCAGAATTATCAGTAACATATAATGACGACTGTGATTGGATCATTTTTTTTAACTATTACCCTACTAATTTATAAAATCTCTTTTAATAACCAATGCTTTTTTTTACTTAAGGGTCGTGTTTCTTTAATAAGAACTCGCGCACCAATAGTGATTGAATTATCAAGAGTATGGACCATGTAAGTTTTTGTTTGAGAAATACGTTTTGAATAAGCACGATGCTTAAATTGACTTCTAACGCTAACTATTATTGTATTAACTTGATTATTTCTAACAACAATCCCAACTTGTTCGGTTTTTGACATTATTTAGAACTATGTAAATTTACTAAGTTTTTGAAATGATTTTGGTTTTCATCGGTAATTTATAACATGCAATACGTAATGCTTCACACGCAACTGATTGTTCAATACCTTTTAATTCGAATAAAACGGTATTCGGCTTAACCCGTGCAACCCAATAGTCAACTCCACCCTTTCCAGAACCCATACGCGATTCAGCTGCACGAGCTGTAATTGGCTTATCAGGAAAAACTTTAATAAATAACTGTCCACCACGTTTTGTATAACGTGTAATAGTACGACGTGTTGCTTCAATCTGCTTGGAAGTTAACCATCCACATTCTTGCGACTGTATACCATATTCACCATGTGAAATTGTGTTGCCTCGAGTAGCAGCACCCTTTAATCGACCCCGCTGTTGTTTTCTATATTTTGTTCGTTTTGGAATAAGCATACAAAAAATTGGATAATTTATATTAGGTAAAAATAAGGTAAATGCAGTTTTAATTTAAATGACTTCACCTTTAAACACCCAAACCTTAACACCCATAATACCATATATTGTTTTAGACTTTTTAGAAGCATAATCAATATTGGCACGTAATGTTTGTAATGGCATGCGACCATCTTTAAGCCACTCAGTTCGTGCCATTTCAGCACCATTTAAACGACCTGAAATTTGAATTTTGATCCCTTGAACATTTTCCGCCTGAGCACGTTTAATTACCTCCCGCATAACACGTTTAAAAGCAACACGCTTAGCAAGCTGATCACACACATATTCAGCAATAAGATTAGCATCTTTATTCGGCTCATTGATCTGAACAACATCAATGTTTATACCATTCGAACTCTCAAACTTAAGTAATTTCTGTAACTGAATTTTAACTTTCCCCAAATCATAAGAAATAATATTCCACGGTTTTGCAGTTGATATTTCAATATAAACCTTAGAAAATTCACAATGACGCCAAATTTTAATTTGACTTACACTATCAAACTTAAATTGTTGAAATAAAAATGTCCGAATAAGTGAATCTTCTTCTAACCGAACGGGGTAGCTATTAAACCCAGCATACCAATTTGATTGGTGATCCTGAGTCGTATTTAATCTAAATTTTAATGGATGTGTTTTTTGTCCCACAAATAAATCCTTATAAGTTTATAAAAAATTACGAAGCTGCTGCACTTGACACAACTACCGTTATATGACAGGTTGGTTTGCGAATAGCAAACGCACGACCCTGTGAACGTGTTTTAAAACGCTTTAAAACAGGGCCTTGATTAACATAAATTTCTTTAATTAATAAATCTTTTTTCTGAATCCCTGCTTTTACATAAGCATTTGCTGCTGCTGAACGTACAACTTGCCAAATCGGGCGACAAGCACCATAGGGCAGAAACTCTAATAAAATTAAAGTCTTTTCATAAGAACATCCCTGAATTTGCTTAAGAACAAACCTAACTTTAGTAGGCGATAAACGAACATATTTTGCAACAGCCTGAGCAGTAACTACATTAACATTTTTCATTATAATAAAAAATTATCTCCTAACTTTTTTATCAGATTTCACATGTGAATAGAATGTTCTCGTTGGAGAAAATTCACCTAATTTGTAACCAATTAATTGCTGACTAATAAAAACAGGTATATGTTGTTTACCATTGTAAACAGCAATTGTATAACCGACCATATCAGGAATAATCATAGAGGATCTTGACCAAGTCTTGATCACTTCATTACTACCTGACTTTTTCATGTTTTTAATCTTTTTTGCTAAATGATAGGCAACAAATGGACCTTTCGAGATGGATCTTCCCATTTTTTTAATCTTTATAATTAATAATTTAAAGCCTAACTACGTCTTCTTAATATCAAGTTATTACTATATTTCTTTTTCGGACGTGTTCGAACACCTAAAGCGGGCTTACCCCATGGTGTATAAGGCTGCGTACGACCAATAGGTGAACGACCTTCACCACCTCCATGTGGATGATCACATGGATTCATAACTAGACCTCGCACAGTCGGACGACGACCTAACCAACGATTACGTCCGGCTTTACCAATCGTAACATTATAGGCATCAATATTTCCAACCCGACCAATTGTCGCATAACATTCTTTGTGAACTAACCGAACTTCTTTTGAGGGTAAACGAATCGTAACGTATTTGCCCATTTTTGCAAGAATATTTGCAAATGTACCAGCTGAGCGAACAATTTTCCCACCTTGAAAAATTGAAAGTTCAAGATTATGAATCTCGGTGGCAAATGGAATATCTTTAAGAGGAAGTGCATTACCAATTTTAATCGGAACCGAAGAACCAGAAACAACAGTCGCCCCAAGCTGTAATTTATGTGGACATAAAATGTAACGTTTTTCACCATCAGAATAGTGAATTAACGCAATACGCGCATTTCGATTTGGATCATATTCAATTGAATGAACTTTACCTTCAACAAAATATTTATTACGTTTAAAATCAATTATGCGATATTGTTGTTTATGACCACCACCACGATGACGACACGTAATTAAACCTTGGTTATTACGGCCTCCGTTTTTACGTTTAGAAACTTTTAAACGTTTAATCGAATTTGTTTTACCCGTTAAATTACTAAAATTAGCAACACTTCGATTTCTTGTGCCTGCTGTATAAGCTTTATATAGACGAATAGCCATAACTATTTTTAAATATCAGAAAATAAATTTATTTTGTCATCATAATTTAAAGTAAAAACAACTTTTTTATAGGATGGACAAAAACCCGAATATTTACCCATTCGCTTTGAAGAGCGTGGTAAATTTAAAACATTGATTTTTAAAACGCGTACATTAAAATATTTTTCAATCGCACGCTTAATAAGGGGTTTTGGAAGTTTTGGCGTAACGAGAAAACAATAAGTTTGGTTATCGACCAATAATAAAGCTTTTTTACTAGTAACAACAGATTTAATCGAATCAAAAAACATAATTTCTGACCATAAATCTGGCGTAAAAGAATTTTTCTTTACGCAGACCTTAGACGCGTTTCCCATAAGAAATTATAACAATTATTGAATACTTACTAAATTCCCAGGTTTACCTGGAATAGAACCTTTAACAACTACAAGATTTTGATCAGAATTAATCTTTACAATCTCTAAATTTGAAATAGAAACGAAACGGTTTCCCATTTGACCCGCCATTTTTTTTCCAACCAGAACACGACCTGGCGTTGTACCTGCACCAATTGAACCCGGAGCACGGTGATTCTTCGAACCATGTGTCATCGGACCACGCGCAAAATTATGGCGTTTTTGAAGGCCCGCAAAGCCCTTTCCAATACTTTTTGCTGTCACTTGAACTTTTTGACCAACCTCAAAGATATCACTAGAAATTTCTTGCGCAAGTGAAAATGATGTTAAATTATCAACTTTATACTCACGAGTATAACGAAGTGGAGGTAATCCAATTTTCGCAAAATGACCGTATTGAGGTTTTGTCGAATATTTACGTGCAATCTCACAATACCCTAATTGCAACGCATTATAACCATCTGTTTCATCAGTTTTAATTTGCGTGATAAAACATGGTCCTACTTTAAGAATAGTTACGGGAATAATATCACCGTTACTATCAAAAATGTGTGTCATACCAACTTTGTTGCCTAAAAGTCCTAAAACCATTAAATTTTTCTCGGGTTAATTTTGTCGAATAAAGTGATAGTATTTTCATATTCAATGAAAAAAAGATTTAAAAATATTTTATCAAGAAAAGAGCGTGCTTGTCTACTTAAATAACAAATTAATGTTATATATTAAAACTTCTTATGTTTTTCCTTAGAAAATAAAGAATAGTTTAACAAAAAGCATAAAAAAACAACCCTTATACTCTCGATAAAATTAGTTCTAAAGAACGTAAGATTATTTTAAATAAAAGTGAAAGTGTTAGTTGAAAAGAAAAAACAACTGACGAGGTAATTTTTAAAATTATGTAATGGAGGTAATGAGTATAGTCACGTACTTTTTGCCGATTTTGCCTCAACAATTTCACTATTGCCGAAATATTTATTAAAAGCTTTATATTGAAACTCTCCAAAACTGATGATTATGTACTAAAAAAAAAAATTGTAAGACCATTTTTCGAAAAGCAAGTATAAAATTAAAAGTGAAATTTTTCGTCTTGTTAAAAGAACTATTTTTTGCGGGTTAAATAAAATAAAAACATGGAACATTTTTTTTATTTTTGGGTTATAATATCAGCACTGAGAATATCTACAAGATTTACGAATCTTAGTGGAAGAACTGAACGAACATACTGAGAGTAGTCATCAGAGAAGTAAGCGTAAACTAGGAAAATAGCAAGCATAACAAGGAACGTATAGATAATTATCAATAAAAAAATTATGAGTATCTTAGATTTAGGTTGGGCAACCTTAATGGTCACATTCACGTTTTCACTATCCTTAGTGGTATGGGGACGAAACGGTTTTTAATGTAAAACAAAGTTTTCTATAAATTTAATTAAAAAATTATGAGCGAAATTGTTGAAACAGCATCAGTATGTGCCGGAATGACTTTATTAGGTTTGAGCTTAGGTTTTCTGTTACTACGAGTTCAAGGCTTATAAGAGACATTTAATTGACTTTCGAAATGCTGCTAAATTGTGATAAAATTTATATTTAAGGCGTATGGTTAAGATATACGATTGGTTCGAAGAACGTTTAGAAATTCAATCTATTGCAGATGATATTACAAGTAAATACGTACCCCCTCATGTAAATATTTTTTATTGTTTTGGTGGTATTGTTTTAACATGCTTCCTTGTTCAGGTTGCTACAGGCTTTGCCATGACATTTTACTACCGCCCAACTGTGACGGAAGCATTTTCATCAGTTGAATATATTATGACGGAAGTAAATTTTGGTTGGTTAATTCGATCTATTCACAGATGGTCGGCAAGTATGATGGTACTAATGATGGTATTACATATATTCCGAGTATACCTAACCGGTGGTTTCAAAAAACCACGTGAATTAACATGGGTTACTGGAGTAATTCTAGCCGTAGTAACTGTATCGTTCGGAGTAACTGGTTACTCATTACCATGGGATCAAGTTGGCTATTGGGCATGTAAAATTGTAACCGGCGTTCCTGAAGCAGTACCCGTTGTTGGAACATATGTAGTTCTACTTTTACGGGGTGGAGTAAGTGTTGGACAAAGTACACTAACACGGTTCTATAGTGCACACACATTTGTGTTACCAGTTGCTGCAGCTGTATTAATGTTGACTCATTTTTTAATGATTCGCAAACAAGGAATTTCTGGTCCACTTTAAAAATAAGAAAAATTATTAATGTCTGTTATAAAAAAGCCGGATTTAAACGATCCAAAATTACGAGCAAAGTTAGCGAAAGGTATGGGGCATAACTATTATGGTGAGCCCGCATGGCCAAACGATTTATTATATGTTTTCCCAATTGTTATATTAGGAACATTTGCAATTCTTGTAGGTTTAGGTGTACTAGAACCCTATGCTGTTGGTGAGCGAGCAGATCCATTTGCAACACCTTTAGAAATTTTACCAGAATGGTACTTTTTCCCAACATTTAATTTATTACGTGTTTTACCAAATAAATTACTCGGTGTTATTGCAATGGCCGCAGTACCTATTGGACTAATTACTGTACCATTTATTGAAAATATTAATAAATTCCAAAATCCATTCCGTCGACCAGTCGCACTTTCATTATTTTTATTTGGAACTGCCTTTGCTATATGGTTTGGAATTGGGGCATGTCTTCCAATTAGCCAAGCCGTAACATTAGGCTTATTCTAAGAAAAAAGATTGTGCTTAACTCAATAACAAATATTGAGATCACATAAAATTGTACATGTGAAAATGTAAAAATTTGAGCATGTACAAAAGTAAAAAATAAAGAAATAAGTATAACTACGACGACGTATAATTGGCCGACTTGTTCTTTATTTAAGCTCATAGAATTGACAAAACAAAGAAAATATATAAAATAAAAACTAAATTTAAAACTACAGATTAAAAGATGTCACGATATCTCGGTCCAAAACTAAAAATTACACGAAGATTAGGCACATTGCCGGGCTTCACACAAAAAATCTCAAATAGAAAAAAGACCCCGGGTCAACATGGAACGGAAATTAATCCTGACACAAGTGCATCATCAAATTATGGTCAACGTCTAATGGAAAAACAAAAATTACGTTTTAATTATGGGATTTCAGAAAGTAAGCTACTTTCATACGTAAATAAAGCAAAGAAGAAACAAGGGTCAACAGGTATACTTTTATTGCAAATGCTTGAACTTCGTTTAGATAATATTGTATATAAACTTGGTTTTGCTCCCACTATTCAAGCAAGTAGACAAATGGTAAAGCATAGACATATACTCGTAAATAATCAAAGTGTAAATATTCCAAGTTTTCAATGTACTGTTGGGGATGAAATTACTTTAAAACCAAAATCAAAGTTTTTCGAGAGTATGGAAATAGCACCAAATGGTCAAGCAAAATATTTAGAATTTATTGCTAACCCAAAGAAGAAACAATATCTAGGAATTGTAAAACAAATCCCAGACCGAACAGATACAGAATTAGAAATTAATGAATTATTCGTAATTGAATATTATTCAAGATAAAACAAAAACGATTAGCTGATATTAACGATAAAATCAAAGTGGGTACTAATTTTAAGATTAGTTCGCTCAACGTAATTATGTAAAACCCGCGTATCATTCCACAACAATATTCAGACTTAGTTTTAACTAATAATTAGAAATACGTTTACAAGTTCTAATCTTAAATAACTGATTTATGATCTATTATTTGTAAAAAACAAAGTTTAATGGTAAACTTTAAAATAGCTATATTTAATCACGCTTAAAAAAGAATTTGAGATGAAAAACGTACCTTAATACCGGAAGAATAAATAAATACTAAGTAAATATTGGGGCCCATCGTCTAAGGGATTAGGACCGGAACCTTCTAAGTTTCTAATGTAGGTTCAAATCCTACTGGGCTCATTAAAAAAAGACTTGCGAAGAAAGAAGTCCTAAAATAAGATAAGCAAAAATTAAGAACCATATTAATGAACTTAATAACCGATTCTCACTTTTAGGACTACCGAAGAATTCGCCATAACTATTCATTTCCGCACTGGGTAAAAAAATTAAGATCAAAAGAATAAGAAAAAGATTAACAAAAAGTAATAATAATTTTATATTAAGAAAAGAAAGCATAATTAAGGAAAATTAAAAAAAATAAAGTGAAAAATAACGGAGAATGGATTTGAACCATTGACTTTCGGATTATGAGCCCAACGAGCTACCAGACTGCTCCACTCCGTGTAAGATTTTCACTATATTATACTACACTATTTTAAAGAAAGATTAAAAACGTGAAGCTTAAGTTATTTTAAATAAGCTAAACCTATAAAATTGAACTATAATTAACATATATTATAACAACTACAAACAGTTAATTTTTTATGTTAACCTTAAAAATTCTCGTATATACAACCGTTACTTTCTTTGTGTCACTATTTATTTTTGGTTTATTATCGAATGATCCATCGCGTAACCCTAACCGCGGTGATATCTAAACCTAAAGAAAATTAATAGTATGTTGAATGGTTAAAATACAAAGCCATTCAACTAAGATGAAATCGAAAACGAATAGGACGTTAAGATACTACTGTTTATAAAAGAATTATAAAGAAAAGCGGAATCTTTCATAGATAATGAATAAAGAAAAAATTATAAGTTTATTTGCTAAAGCATTTACAATTGTTATTGTTGCAGACATCCTATTAAAAATAAAACAAGCGTTTTTTTATTATCGAGATGAAATGTCAGAACAAGAAGGTGGTGAATATGCCGAAGCCCTCGAAAATTATTACGAAGCACTCCAGC
>TARA_B110000902_G_scaffold267153_1_pt1 | contig 20277 bp, 14 predicted proteins | sample TARA_B110000902 | Tara Oceans TARA_B110000902 (sample SAMEA4398009) | marine metagenome | biome: Polar Biome; feature: [SRF] surface water layer (ENVO:00010504); material: water (ENVO:00002006), including particulate matter (ENVO:01000060) such as... | depth 5 m | reverse complement strand
CCGGTTACGTTAGTCCTAGCTGAAAATGCTACCGCCGATAGCCTCCGCGAAGCCCTGTTCGAACACCGCACTTTAGTGTGGTTCAACAATTTATTATTGGGCAGAGACGCCGAAATGCAGGAATTATTGACCGCAGCATTAACCGTCACAGCGGCAAATTATAGCGGCAAAAAAAATCTGCTCAATTTGGAAATTGAAAATAGCTCTGATGTAGACTTCCAGCTATACAACAATGGCCCGTTCACTTTTAGCAAAAACCCCAATCAAGTAACCATCAAACAACATGCTAAAACCACCCTGGTGCTGCGAACTCCGACCCGACTCTCAGCAATCGACTTACCCTTTAGCGTACTCAATGCCCTCATCGCACCGGGACAGCCCGCTCAGTTGACACTCTCAGCCCATTCAATAGACATTATTGAATAACTCTGGGGGAGCGTCACCGTCGCCGCTTTTTCGCCACCGTTTAGTTCTGAAAGTAGGCACGACAGGGCCGGTCATTGACGAGCTTTCGTTGCGGTAGTGCTGAGAAACTAGAGCCGATTGCGTCTATAGCATTGGGTCTTGCCTTCACTAGGATAGTTGCTTTGTTATCCCTACTACGAATGGCAACACTAGCCTTACAGCGCGCAGCGAAATGGCTTGTTGCGCAAGATGACCGCATCTGTGCTGTCGTTGATAGTTTCTTCGAGTCACTGATTGACGCCACGGTACTCAGCCGCAGTTTGATTGGCCAGACCTAGCGCATAACCATTGGCATGAATAACATCGCCCATCATTAATAACGCCGGCGATAATAAAGGCCTATGCATGAGCCGCTGGGCGATATCGCTGATTGTTCCCAGCACTACCTGCTGCTCGCTAGATGTCCCCTGCGAGACCACCGCAAAAGGTTTATCGGTTGGACAGCCCCGCTCAATTAACTGCCTGGTGATCTCTTCGAGATTGGAAAGACCCATATAGAACACCACCGTGCAGTCTTTTTGCAGGGCTAGATCCCAGTTGATAGTCATTTTTCCGTTCTGTCGATGGCCGGTGATAAAAACCACGGCATGGGCATAGTCTCGATGAGTAAGGGGAATCTGGGTTGCCGCTGCACAGCCACTAGCGGCGGTGATACCCGGCACTACTGAGCATTGAATACCCTGCCGACTGAGATAGTCGATCTCCTCACCACCGCGGCCAAAAATAAATGAGTCGCCGCCTTTCAAGCGCACCACATTTTTACCACAGCCCGCCAATGCAGCAAGCAGATCACAAATTTTTTCTTGGGGAAGGCTATGTTGATCCTTTTTTTTGCCCACATAAATTAGATCACAGTGCGGTTTCCCGTAACTAAGCAGAGCGGGATTGGCAAGCCGATCGTAGACAATGGCGTCAGCCTCCTGCAACAGACGCATCGCCTTTACGGTGATTAATTCCTCATCCCCTGGACCAGCGCCCACCAAATATACGTGACCAACCGACTTTATCTTACCGTTATTTATATCGGTGCTTGTATGGCTTTTTATCAGGCTGAACACGTTGTCATTCATGATAGGTCCATTGTTGGATTTGTCGGGAGCAGAACAATTTAATCAATGGCAGGCTCGATCTGAGACAGTAAGTTATTGAGCTCGGGGATACAGGAACCACAATTAGTGCCGCATTGCAGTTGTCGACCCAGTTCGACTGCTGAGCTAGCGCCCTCTTCAATCGCTTGAATAATACGTTGTTCACTAACATTAAAGCAGGCACAAATTTGTTTGCCAGGGTCAGCTTGGTCGCTACCCGCAATCAATGACCAGTAGTCACCCTTGACCGCTTGACTAAATAATTGCTGTAGCCAAACTCTGCCTGGCAATTGACGTTTATCGACATGGCTAAAGATCGCCAGCTCAATTTGCTGGTCGCTGTAACAGATGAAACGATGATCAGCACAACTCACATTCGAATAATGTTCATAGGCTTGAGCCGGGCCTCGATCTACCAAACGTTTGGTGGCAATGAAGTCTTGCCAGTTAAACGCCTCTTTGACAACCACTCGATAGAGATAGCCCTGATTATTATCAAGGGGCGAAACACTCCAGTTGCTAAAACTGTCACACATTAGCCTATTGCGGCTAACCAAAACGGCGTTGCCGGCGACGCTGATTTTGCAGAGTGCCGCAGCGCTAAATTTAAATTCTGGTTGCCCTGAAACCGCGTCGGCAATTGGCGCAATTAAAGTACCTACCCGTGCATTACTGGCAAACTGTTGATTCCAATGAATAGGGACAAACAGTTGATCAAGTTTTAAATTACTGTCGAACTGAACGACGACCTCAATCGTGCCGTGAGCCGTTTTCACCGCAGCCAAATCACCGTCAGTTAAATCATAGTGCGCAGCAGTGGCCGGGTGCACCGCGACAAATGGCTGATCAGTATGATCGAGTAATCTACTGGCACGGCCAGTACGAGTCATAGTGTGCCATTGATCGCGGAGACGGCCGGTGTTCAGTGCTAACGGATAGTCGGCGCTCAGCTGCTGTTTGGGCAGCTTCGAGATTGACATTATAAACTGAGCTTTACCGCTAGGCGTTGCAAATAAGCCGTCACTAAACAGCCGCGGAGTGCCCTCGGGTTTAGCAGCCGTGACCGGCCATTGGATAGGTTGCAAGTGATCGTAATCAGTCTCTGACAAATGACTTAAGGCGCTTATATTAAACAACCTTTTATGTTCGTGACTATTTTCAAAGCCCGATAGCGCCGCATGTTCGACAAAAATATCCCGTGGACTGCTATAGCTAAAGGCCTGCCCATAGCCCATAGCCTGAGCCACTTGAGACAGTATCCACCAATCGTGCTTAGCTTCTCCAGCCGCTGTCAACAGGCTGCGCTGCCTAGAAATACGCCGCTCGGAGTTGGTAACAGTACCGGACTTCTCGCCCCAACCGGTGGCGGGCAAAAGAATATTAGCGGTAGCCGTGGTGTCTGTTTCAGCGATACAGTCTGAGACAATCACGGTATCGCAATTTTCCAGTGCCGCTTTAACACGGTCAGCATTAGGCATACTGACCACTGGGTTAGTGCCAATAATCCATACCGCTTTAATTTGACCATCCGCCACCGCATCAAACAAATCGACGGCTTTAAGGCCAACTTGTTGACTGACTGCAGTACTGTTCCAAAACTCACTAACCGTGGCGATATTGTCTGGCGTATAGTCCATATGAGCGGCCAGCATGTTTGCCAATCCACCCACTTCGCGACCACCCATGGCATTGGGCTGACCGGTAATAGAAAATGGTCCTGCGCCCACTTTACCAAGCTTTCCCGTGGCTAGATGGCAGTTGATAATTGCATTACATTTATCGGTGCCGGTGGAGGACTGATTAATGCCCTGCGAATAAAAGGTCATCGCTTTTTCGGTGCTGGCGAACCATTGGTAAAAGGTGGTGAGATCTTCAACTTCAAGATTGGCTTTCGCGGCAACAAATGCCAGTGTTGCGACCTCTGCACTATCAACTGCGTCAGCGAAGCCCTCGGTGTAATCGGCGATGTAATCAGTGTCGGTATACTTATTGTCGGCTAGATAATGTAATAGGCCGGTAAAAATAAAACTATCGGCACCCGGTTCAAGGTCGAGGTGCAAATCTGCAAGATCGCAAGTGGCGGTACGACGGGGATCGATCACCACAATTTTTAAATACGGATTATTCTCTTTGGCTACTGCCATTCGTCGATAAAGCACAGGATGGGTCCAGGCAGCATTAGACCCAACCAGTACTAACAGATCACATTGTTCTAAGTCTTCGTAGTTGCAGGGCACAGCGTCGGCACCGAAGGCGCGCTTGTAGCTGGCCACCGCAGAAGACATACACAGTCGCGAATTCGTATCCACATGACTGGTACCAATAAATCCTTTGGCCAGTTTATTGGCCACATAATAATCTTCAGTGAGCAACTGACCGGACAGATAAAAAGCGATGGAATTAGGGCCGTATTGCTCTCTAATTGATAACAATTTTTCAGCCACCGTCTCAATGGCTGTTGGCCAGTCTACGGTCACGCCGTTAATCTGGGGTTGCAGCAAACGCCCATGCTGGCCCATAGTTTCATGCAAGGCCGAGCCTTTAACACACAGCTTACCGAAGTTAGCCGGGTGTTGCTGATCACCCGAGACCGCAATAATCTGATTGTCATCAATTATCACGTCGACACCACAGCCAACGCCACAGTATGGGCAGGTGGTTTTTACCGTACAATTTTGGCTCATAAAATTTTGATCACTGAGTCAATAAAACCTGGTCTGCGACAATCGCCACCGTATAAATCGGTACGCAAAAATTAGTATCTTCCAAGCATTCACCGCTGACCAAATCAAAGTGTTGTTTGTACAGTGGTGATGCCACTACTAAGCGTGTATTTAGATCACCAATCATGCCCCGCGAAAGCACATTGGCTTTGCCAATAGGATCCCAGTTGCCGATGGCATAAACCTGAGGGTTTTCCCGGGGCAGATAAAACAATGCTATCTGCTCCCCCTGCACTTGGGCGCAAATACCCGAATTCGGAATCAGATCCGCTTGCTGGCATAGAATAACTGAGTTGCTCATGATAATTCCTCAGACTTCTATTGCTAGAAGTTGTAAACGTTCATCTTCGGTGGCCGGCCGCGGCTGCTGACGCTCCTGCACAAACACAACGTGATCATCTTCGGCATCGGTGTTGACAAACTCGGTAAATCGCTTGAGTCGCTCAGGGTCTTCAATAGTCGTTTTCCACTCACACTGGTAAGAACCAGCAATGCTATTCATCTGCTCTTCGAGTTCGCGAGCTATCCCCAGGGAATCTTCAATCACCACCGCGCGTAAATAGTCTAGGCCGCCCTCAAGGTTGTCCATCCACACCGAAGTGCGCTGCAGACGGTCGGCGGTGCGAACATAGAACATCAAAAAGCGGTCAATATATTTAATCAGTGTTTCATCATCGAGGTCGGTGGCGAATAGATCAGCGTGGCGCGGCTTCATCCCACCATTACCACCGACAAAAAGATTCCATCCGTTTTCGGTGGCGATAATGCCAAAGTCTTTGGACTGTGCTTCCGCACACTCACGGGTGCAACCGGAAACCGCCGATTTAAACTTGTGGGGGGACCGCAGGCCTTTGTAGCGGTTTTCTACATAAATCGCCATGGCCATACTGTCCTGCACGCCATATCGACACCAGGTGCTGCCGACACAGGATTTTACGGTGCGCAGGGCTTTACCGTAAGCGTGTCCGGTTTCAAAGCCCGCATCGACTAACTCTCTCCAGATTGCCGGCAAATGCTGAACCCTCGCGCCAAATAAATCGATGCGCTGGCCGCCGGTAATTTTTGTATAAAGATTGTATTTTTTTGCTACCTGACCCAGCACAATCAGTTTATCGGGGGTGACTTCACCGCCGGCAATGCGTGGAACCACCGAATAGGTGCCGTTTTTTTGCATATTGGCAAGGAAAGTGTCGTTGGTATCCTGCAGGCCTACATGTTTTTCTTTCAGCACATAGTCGTTCCACAGGGACGCTAAAATAGAACCCGCGGCAGGCTTGCAAATATCACAGCCGCGGCCAGAGCCGTGTTTTTCCAAGAGGACGTCGAAACTCTTAATACTGCCAACTTTTATCAGATGAAATAATTCCTGCCGGGTGTAGGCAAAATGTTCGCAAATTGAGGTATTAACTTCGAGACCCCGTGCTGCCATCTCATGGTCAACAATGCTTTTCAGCAGTGCTGCACAACCACCGCAGCCACTAGCGGCTTTAGTTTCAGATTTAACATCAGCCAGCGAACAGGAACCCGCATCCAACGATGCGACGATATCGCCTTTGCTAACATTGTGGCAGGAGCAGATAGTAGCACTGGCGGGAAGCGCTGTAGCACCAAGACTTGGTGCCTCGCCTACACTGTAAGGCAACACCAAGGTTTCGGGATTAGCCGGCAGATCTATATCATTGAGAAAATATTGCAGTAACGTGTCGTAGTCCGAACAGTCTCCCACCAGCACCGCACCGAGCAATTTTTTGCCATCGGCACTGACAATCAAACGCTTGTAAACTTCAATGCGCTCATCGCTGAATGTGTAGGCAACAGAGCCTTCTGCTTTGCCATGTGCGTCGCCAATGGAGCCTACATCGACACCCAGTAACTTCAATTTGGTACTCATGTCGGCACCGTGGAAAGCGATTGGATCATTGCCAAGCTGACTGACAGCAGCTTCGGCCATGCGATAACCCGGCGCAACCAGACCAAAGATACGACCACCAAAAAGGGCGCACTCACCGATAGCAAAAATATCCGAATCACTGGTTTTACAGTGGTAGTCAATATCAATACCACCGCGCTCACCCACCTTTAGGCCACAGTCGCGAGCCAGTTGATCAAAGGGGCGAATACCGGCGCTAAACACGATCATATCTGTCGACAGCGAACCACCATCGGCAAATTTCATCAATAATCGGCCTGCGCCATGTTTTGATTCTTCAATGACCTCGGTGGCTTTACTGGTATGCACGTATACGCCTATGGCTTCAATCTTGCGGCGCAACATGGCACTGCCGCCGGCATCCAGTTGCACACCCATCAGCCCGGGGGCAAATTCTACAACATGGGTTTCCAAGCCAAGGTTTTGCACCGCGTTAGCCGCTTCAAGACCAAGAAGACCTCCGCCGACAACAACTCCGACTTTAGCCTCTTTGGCTTGAGCTTGAATATTGCCTAGATCATCAATAGTCCGATAAACCACACATGGCTTATGATCGTTACCTTTGACCGGTGGCACAAAAGGGTAAGAACCGGTGGCGAGTACTAGCTTTTCGTAGGTAAACTCTCTACCACTTTCGGTCGTCACTTTTTTATCGTCACGATCAATACTGATCACAGGGTCACCAAAATAGGCATCTACCCCAATCTCGGCATAGTGCTCTCGAGTGGTCAACGCAAGATCTTTGGCTGTGCGGCCGGAAAAAAATTCCGATAGGTGCACGCGGTCATAGGCGGGTCTGGGCTCACCCCCGATCACGGTAATATGAGCTTCAATCTCTGCCGCCGCCAATTGTTCGACGTAATGATGGCCGACCATGCCGTTTCCAATGACAACAACGTTTAACATGTTTACTTTTCCTTTTGGACTAGTGTCTAAGAGTTACTTATTGCGTGTCTTTAACCGGCGGTCGCATTTTTATCTGCCGGATTTTTTTGCTTTTCGTAGAGGAATCGCAGAACTTGCTGTCGGTAATGGTTGAAGGCAGGGTCATCTGCTAAAACCACCCGGTTGCGTGGTCGCGGCAAATCAATCGACAACACGTCACCAATGGATGCGGCGGGACCATTAGTCATCATGACAATGCGATCAGACAGCAATACCGCTTCGTCAACATCGTGAGTAATCATGATGACGGTGTTGCCTAGCCGTTGCTGAATGTCCATCAGAGAGTCCTGCAGATGCGCTCGAGTCAGTGCGTCCAGCGCTCCAAAGGGTTCATCCATCAGTAACACCTTAGGCTGCATGGCCAAACAGCGGGCAATACCCACACGCTGCTTCATCCCTCCGGAAAGTTCGGCGGGCAGTTTATGGATAGCCTGCTCCATATGAACCAGTGACAGATTGTGCTCGACCCACTCGCGTATTTCCGCTTTTGTTTTGGTTTTTTTGAATACACACTTCACCGCCAGTTCGACATTTTGGTAAACCGTGAGCCAGGGCATTAGGGCATGATTTTGAAACACCACCGCGCGATCTGGACCCGGTTCGTCGACCTCTCTTCCCTCCAAAATAACGCCGCCTTCGGTGGCATTATAAAGACCCGCGACAATGTTGAGCACGGTGGATTTTCCACAGCCAGAATGTCCAATCAGAGAGATGAACTCACCTTTGGCAATCGCCAAATTGACGTTTTGCAGCGCCCGGAAAGGTTCACCGCTGGTGGCGAACTCAATACCTACCTGACTAATTTCTAAATAAGTTCTATTCAACATAGCGTCTATCCTATTAACGAAGAGTTGCTTGCTTATCCCATGACAAATGTTTTTGCAGAGCTAACATGAGGCTGTCCAAAATGAACCCGATGATCCCTATAACTAATACAGCGACCATGATTCGACCGAGAGAGTTGGAAGAACCATTTTGAAATTCGTCCCAAATGAACTTTCCTAAACCTGGGTTTTGCGCGAGCATCTCGGCGGCGATCAACACCATCCAACCTGTCGCTAACGAGAGTCGTAATCCGGTAAAAATCAGCGGGATCGCAGAGGGAATAACTACCTTTCGAATATGCACCAGCGAACCGAGACGCAGCACTCGACTAACATTAATTAGATCGCGATCAATACTGGCGACACCGACTATGGTGTTAACAACGGTTGGCCACAGACAGCAGAGAGCTACGGTAAAGGCGGAGGTTAAAAAGGCTTTATCGAAGAGCGGGTCGTCGCTGACATAAAGCGCCGAAACCACCATGGTCACCAAGGGTAGCCAAGCCAGCGGCGAGACTGGCTTAAACGTTTGAATAATAGGATTAATACAACGGTAAAGTGATTCGCTCAGCCCACACAGAATCCCCAACGGCACCGCCACTAATGTCGCAACCATAAAACCAAATGCCACAGTCAGTAGACTAGTGAAAATCTGATCTAGAAAAGTCGCTTTACCCGTGTAGGAACGTATTTTGACGGCTGCGCTAGGGTCATCTGCAAGTTTCTTGGCATTGCGAACTTCCTGACGCTGATAGAATGCGGTTTCTTTGCTGCGTTCTCGCCGGTGTTCAGTCACTAAACTTTTAGACTGCTCCCACACCTGATTAGGGCCAGGAAATTGACCCAGTGAGGTAATAATATTGTTAGCCAGCAATTGCCAAAGAAACAAAAAAACTAAAATCCCGAAACCTGGAAGAGCGAGCATTTTAATCGTTCTATCCATGAGCAAACGCAGAGTAGCAACATTAAATAGTTCACGGAACGGGGCTTTTTCGGGTAGCACTGGTTTCGTCAAGGGTGTTGCACTCATTGGTATGTTCCTTCATTCGTATAAAATCGACTGGCTCCTAAGAGCCCGTCGTGTCTTGCTACAGAATCAATTGCTATTTACAGCACTTCGTCTTTTAAGCCGATCGAGAATTTCTTCAGGTAGGCATTAGGCTTGCTACCGTCATAAACAATGTCGTCAATAAAGTGTTTCTGTGGGTCACGGAAACCAGACTCGGTGTCGAATTCCGGAAAGTCTGAAGCCTTTAGCAATTTTTCTTCGATCAACTCTTTCGCCGCTAGCTGGTAAATATCGGGACGGTAAACAGACCTAGCGACATCAAAGTACCAGTCATCAGACTTAGCCTCAGAGATTTGTCCCCAACGGCGCATTTGCGTGAGATACCACACTGCGTCGGAATAATAGGGGAATGTGGCGAAGTAACGAAAGAACACATTGAAGTCGGGAACCTCACGTTTATCGCCTTTCTCGTATTCGAAGGTGCCTGTCATACTATTGGCGATTACTTCATAGTCGGCGCCAACATATTCACCACGGGAGAGAATTTCTACAGCGGCAGGACGGTTGGCATTATTGTTTTCGTCCAACCAATTGGCTGCACGAATAAGCGCTTTAACAATGCGCGCGGTAGTGTTGGGATATTTTTCGGTAAATTCTTTTGTCATGCCAAATACTTTTTCTGGGTTGTTTTTCCAGATTTCATAATCAGTTACAACGGGTACACCAATACCTTTAAACACCGCTTGCTGATTCCATGGCTCACCTACGCAGTAGCCGTTGATGGTGCCGGCCTCAAGCGTGGAAGGCATCTGTGGTGGCGGAGTGACCGAGAGTAGCGCCTGAGCATTAATCGTTCCGCTGGTGTCGCCTTTATGGGGTGCATAAAACCCAGGGTGAATATTGCCAGCGGCTAACCAGTAACGCAGTTCGTAGTTGTGCGTTGAGACAGGAAATACCATCCCCATTTTGAAGGGCTTACCGGCATCACGAAAGCTGTCGACAACCGGTTTGAGTGCATCCGCTTTAATCGGGTGAACAGGCTTGCCATCAATGTGGGGAATATTTTTTTTCATTTCTCCCCAGACGTCATTTGAAACAGTAATAGCATTACCGTTAAGGTCCATACTGAAAGGAGTAACAATGTGAGCTTTGGTGCCATAGCCAATAGTTGCAGCAATGGGCTGTCCGGCCAGCATATGAGCGCCATCTAATTTGCCATCAATTACACCGTCGAGAAGTACCTTCCAGTTGGCCTGGGCTTCGACGGTCACATACAAACCTTCATCTTCAAAATAGCCATTTTCATAGGCCACTGCGATAGGTGCCATGTCGGTAAGTTTGATGAAACCGAATTTAAGCTCATCTTTTTCTGGTGGACCCAGTTCGGCTTGGACGGTAAACGCACTAAAGACTACTGCCAATGCACTGAGGGATTTGGTAAAAAAGCAGACCATAGACTGTTTGCTGTTGTGACCTACGCCGATTAAATGATTCATACAACACTTACCTCGTTGTTGAGTGGAAGTTACAAATTTAAGAAGATCGTCCTGCAGACATACCTCACAATAGGTCCGACGTGCACATTGTTAGCCTTCTAACAATTTTGATTGTCTTGAGTTAGAGTTCTACCTATTACTCTTCAAGATATATGCCAACTGTTATTGAACGACCAAAAAGGCTGGAATGATGCGAACAACCTGTCATGCACATAAATTCATGATGGGGATTAGCAATGGAGCAGCTGGCAAACCGCACCAAAGAAGTGCTGAGCGCACTAGTTATGGACAGAGAATTGCACCTTAAATGGCCTTTTTTTGATAGTTGTAGCTGAGCCGTCGCGATCTAACAGATTAACTATATCTCTTTTATAATCAGTGTGATGACAGGGTTACACTAAACCGCATATTTTATCTCACCATTTTGCATGGCTAGCAGGTAGATAAACTGGTCAATGATTGGTTCTGTAATAGGTCACCAGAAAAGTTCGATGTTCGAATGGCTGAGCTTATAGACATCGATTAAATCAGCTTGGCTAATCTCGCAGATAGAAGTGCTTTCCGGTAAGGGAGTCAGCGGATGCTATTCGGGGGGAGCCCAGATACGCCCGTTCCGATAAAAACTCGATGCATCCTCACGTTCATCCATACTAGCGAGCCCGCGACGGGTCTGCATCAGCACCACTTTGCGAATGAATCCCTTTGACACAGTAACCACTATTGTGGCTTCATGACGCAGCATCAGACGCGCACATGACAGTGTCAGTGTTGATAAGCCAGCGAGCTTACAATGCGAGCGCACAAAGCTCGCGTTACTAAAAATAACTATAACGAAGACTTACATGCCCTTATTCAATATTCAAATAGCTATATTTTTGCTCATTACTGTTTCCATAGCATTTTTGACGTACCTAAAATGCAGAGATGCAGCCAAGTCTAATGATCATTCTACGGCAGGCGACAATAAAGAAGTTTTCCTTGCCGGAGGCAGCTTGTCGTGGGTCTTTGTTGCGGGTTCTATAACGCTAACCAACCTCAGTACCGATCAATTAGTCGGCATGAATGGTAATCAAATGGCGTTACTGGCCTGGTGGGAATTTGCCGCCGTTGTAGGGCTTATTTTTCTAGCAAAAGTATTCCTGCCGCTCTATTACCGCTATAACTGTACGACAACTACGGAATTGTTAGAAAAGCGCTATAACAACCACCACATTCGCGCGTTAATCGGTGTTCTCTTTCTATTAGGCAATATCTTTATTTTCATTCCGGCAATGCTCTACGGCGGTTCGCTTTTCATGAAAACGCTGTTCGGCCTAGATGCTTCTATTATAGTTATCGCAACTATATTTGGACTAACGGGCGCGGCCTATGCCGTCTTTGGTGGACTCCGAGCTGTTGCAATATCAGATGCCTACAGCGGTATATTGCTCTTAGGCATGGGCATTCTTGTAGTCATTTTGGCGCTAATGGCGATTGATTTTGATTTTTCAGGCATTCCCACCGAACGGCTCACTATGATTGGTGGCAATGACACCCCTATTCCCTGGCATACCTTGTTAACGGGGATGTTGTTTATCCAAATCTTCTACTGGAGCACTAATCAGACTATCACTCAGCGAGCTATGGCATCGCCGAATGTTGAAGAGGGTCAGAAGGGTGTCATGGCCGCCGCCGCGATCCGTTTGCTCATTGTACCGCCTATTATCGTGTTACCGGGGATCGTGTCTTACAAGCTGTATGGTGACATTGGCGATGCAGCCTATGGACGTATTGTTGCCGACGTATTGCCGGTTTGGCTGTCAGGTGCCTTTGCAGCCGCTATTGCCGCGGCAGTGTTGACTAGCGTTAACAGTATTTTAAACTCTTCTACGGCGCTTTATGTTTGTGACATTCATGAGAAATATGTTGGCACGTCACCTAATGTACCAAAACTCAACAAAATAATTACCGTGGTTTTTGTTGTCATAGGCCTGCTGCTCGTGCCCGTCTACGCAACCGCCGACAGTATTATCAATTTGGTACAAGAGCTTTATGGGCTGTTAAGTATGCCCATATTATCAGCGTTTATCGTCGGCTTACTGTTTAACGATGTAGACGCGAGGGCAGCTATTATTGCGGTGATATTTGGTGTTGCTCTATACGCATTCTTTTCTTTTGTGTGGATGCCTATTCACTACATTCACTTGATGTTTGTGACTCTGTGGAGTTGCGTCAGCGTGGCGCTTCTTGTGTCGAGATTCGGATTTGGCACACGTCCCGCGTTTGTGGGGTTTGCAGGTTTCAAAAGACTGGGAACCGAGTAGCGCGACTACTGCCGAAAGTCTGTCGCGCCATAAGCGTTTCGTGATTACCCGAGAATAAATTCCCAGCGATATTGCGAATCCGACAATAGATAGGCCGGTTTCACGCTGGGACTCCAGGAGTCATCCCCGCCGACCCCCATATGCAGCGCGTCAAGGTAGACATAGAGCCCTGGCTCCGCTATCAGCTCATGATTGTGCTTGGCGACGGCAAGTTGCCGCTGACCATACCGGCTGACACTAAAATGGAAAGCACCTTTCACGTTTATATTGCCCAAGGTCAACTCGCTGGTATCACATCGCAAGCCATTGTCTGAAGGAAAAACGTATGGTGTATGCATATTGTCAACCGCCTCGGTCCAGAGACCGAAATCGGCGCTGTGTTTACGGTCTGGATAGTTTTCGTGAGGGCCTCGTCCCAGCCAACTGACCGCCTCGATCCCCGAGGCCAGACAAAATGTCGCGCCAATCCGCGCTAGCGGCGGTAACTCAGTTTTCAGGGTGATATCAATTTTAACAGTCATCCGACCCGCCGCATCGAAACGATGGCTCCAGCGGCTGCTAATAACTTCTTGTTCATCCACATAATAGCTGTGATGAACCACCACCATGCCGCGCTCATTATCCATTTCTCTACCATGGCAACGGTGTTCCAAGTCATTCAGACCCGCTGCCCGCCAGCGCTCCACCCAAGAGTTGGGGTCGGGATGATTTGCCTCTGATACACCGATATCATTATCAAGCGGCGCGCGAAAAAAATTATCCGTCAGCGGCAAACGCAGCATCTCAACCCTATTTTTCAGCCAACTTGTTATGAACCCGCTTTTGGGGTCGAATACCCAATCGCTAATACCGGCCGATATTGTCATAGGATCTATAATGGCAATGGGCACAAATACAGGGAGTTCAAACTTGTTAACCGATAGACTGAATTGTGTGCGTGCAACTTCATGGTCAGTCTCTGACCATGAAGTTGCACGCGGCATAGTGATCCAAACGTTCAGCCAGGTGTCACTCGACATCTCGACGCTATTGGCATCTTCACACAATACTATCTCGGTACTACAAAAGGCATCTAACGCTAGGTCACAGCTACCAGATATAAGTTGCTTGCCTCCACAAAGGATTGACCAGTGAATCACCTCATTATCTGTCGATCGAAAAAGAAACTCGCTATAAACCTTCAACGTTAACGATGCAGACGCATCAAACGAAAACCTAAAAGGCTGTTGCAAGCGCTTTGCCTCATACAAACTTGGATGCGCCGTGCGATCGGGAAACATCAGACCATTAATACAAAACTGGCGGTCATTAATTGTATCGCCAAAATCGCCGCCATAGGCCCAGTATTTTTCGCCACTGTCAGTTTTGTGCTCCAGCCCCTGATCCACCCAGTCCCAGATAAAGCCGCCCTGCAGCCGAGGATAGTCACGAAAAACGGCCCAATAATCATTAAAATTACCCAGACTGTTACCCATGGCATGAGCATATTCACAGCAAATAATGGGTCGCGTTTCGTCAGTTCGTTCTACCCAATTTACCAGCGACCACTTCGGCCGGTCACCAAAGACCTGATCAAGATCTTGATGGGTTCGCGGGTACATAGGGCAAATAATATCGGTTGCTGGGGTATCTGAGCCACCACCTTCATATTGCACAGGTCGACTAGGATCGTAACGCTTGGTCCATTGATACATAGCATCATGAGCTGCGCCATAGCCGGACTCATTACCCAAAGACCAAATAATAATACAGCTATGATTAAAGTCCCTGGCGACCATACGGGTCATTCGCTCCAGAAACGCATGACTCCACGCAGGGTCATCTGCAAGGTACCGCATGGGTTGCATCCCATGCGTTTCAATATTGGCCTCATCCACTACGTATAGACCCAGACGATCACAAAGCTTGTAAAAACCGGGTTGGTGAGGATAGTGGGAACACCGCACCGCATTAAAATTGTTTTGCTTCATCAGGAGCAGATCGTGTTCCACCCCCGCCAAAGATTCCGCATGACCGGTTTGTGGATCGTGTTCATGCTTGTTCACCCCTCTAATTAACAGCGGCTGACCGTTCAAACACAGCTGGCCATTTAATAGCTCAACTTTTCTAAAACCAACATCGTATGCTTCGATCTCATAAACAGTGGCAGTATCCATGTCGATCAGTGAGACGGTCAACCGATACAAACTGGGGGTTTCGGCACTCCATTTTTTAGGCTGTTCAACGTGCAGGGTCATTTGACATCGGTCGCGATAACCACCACGTTCATCGACGGGCGGCATGCCCATACCCTGTGATTGGCTAGCGACGAGACTGCCATCTAAATACAAATTAGCACGAACCCCAAGGCTTTCTATGTGAACACCTTGCACAACAACTTTTAGGCTTCCATGCAGATAATCACTGTCTAAATCAGGCGTTATACGTACATCGCTGATGTGACAAGTAGGTTTGTTAAGCAGTGAAACCGACCGATAAATACCGCTGAGCCACCACATATCTTGGTCTTCTAAATAGCTGCCATCTGACCAGCGAATGACCATCACGGCGATACTGTTTATACCTGGTTTCAAAAATTCACTCAGTTCAAACTCAGCCGCTAGCCGACTGTCTTGCGAATAACCGACCCAGTTATTATTGCACCAAAGATAAAATGCACTGTTAACACCGTCGAAGCGGACCCGAGTTTGACCGTCGCCCCATGCTGATGGCATTTCAAAAAACCGTTGATAACAAGCCGTGGGATTTTCTAGCGGAACGCGGGGAGGATCACTGGCAAATGGATATTTTACATTGGTGTAAACTGGCCGATCATATCCGTGCAGCTGCCAGTTAGAAGGCACTGGAATAGTATCTTGAGCTAGGTTATCAACCTGCGGCCAATCCGCTGGAACGGCTTCTGGATTAGCATAGAGGGTAAACTGCCAATCACCATCGAGGCTTATCATCGACGAACTTGGTTCGTCGTTCAACGCACCGGTTTCTGTTTGCCAGCTGGCCAAGGGGGTGTGAGAAGGCAGTCGGTTAAATGACGTACTCTCCGGTGTCTCCCAGTCGCGCCTCATTCTTAACGTCATATCGTTTCTACAATTAATTAGGTAAACGCGCCTGCCGACGCTTCACACTCGAAAATAGTTGCCTCTGTGCCCGATACTTTTGAATATTCGAGATTGATCTTGGCAATCACCGCTGGCACCAATGGGCGGGGGAACAGCGCCACAACACAACCACCAAATCCACCACCGGTCATTCTAGTACCGCCCTGCTCACCTATCACCGATTTGATGATACTCACCAACGTATCAATCTCAGGCACCGTAATCTCAAAATCATCACGCATGGATGCATGCGACTCAGCCATGTATAAACCGACTTGTTTGAGATCGCCGTCAACTAAGGCTTGAACGGTGTCTATTGTCCGTTGGTTTTCTGTAATAACATGGCGAGCACGCTTAAATTCGATATCGGAGATTTCGCTGGCGACGCCCAGCAGCTGGTCAAGATTAACATCACGCAAGGCTGCCACTTTCAAGTGCCTAGCTACCGCCTCACACTGCTGCCGTCGTAAATTGTATTCGCCGTCTACCAGCGCTCTTCTGACATTCGAGTTAACCACAAGAACAACGGTATCGCTGGGGAGGGGAACAGGGCTTAAGGTCAGACTGCGGCAGTCGATCAACAGAGCATGTTGCCTCTCGCCTTTAGCCGAAATCAGCTGATCCATAATGCCGCAACTGCAACCTACAAAATTGTTCTCAGCCGCTTGACCCACCAGTGCCGCGTTAACCCCATCAATAGTTTCTTCGCTCAAGCTTACCAGAGACTTTATTAAAGCGATTTCTAACGCCGCAGAGGAACTCAAACCCGCACCCTGAGGCACATTGCCACTGATTACCAAATTCGCGCCACAGAGCTTAAAACCCCGATTTTTTAGCTCAGCAATAATGCCCCGTAAATAATTGCTCCAAGAAGCCACATGATCAAATTCAGGTTCTACATCCAAGCTGATTTCGAGCTGTGATTGTTCATCAAGGGCAAACGCGCGAATCGTTCGGTCGTCGCGCTTGGAAGCAGATACGGCGGTCTGGTAGTTGATCGCAAGTGGCAGCACAAACCCGTCATTGTAGTCGGTATGCTCGCCAATTAAATTAACCCGCCCGGGGGCTGCGATGATAAATTGAGGCGCTATCGAATAATACTGTCGATGGGCTAAAGCTACTTTTTCGCGGGGCGTTACCAAAATAAATCACTCATGTGTTAGCTGTTAACTGATGTTTGTAGTGGGTGCAGCTCAGCGCTTTTAAGATTGATGCCGCTTGCTCGGGTGTAATGTCGCGCTGCGCTTCAGCCAGCATTTCATACCCCACCATGAATTTTCGTACGCTGCTGGATCGTAGCAGTGGCGGGTAAAAGTGCGCATGAAGCTGCCACTCCGGATGCGCGGCGTTATCAAAGGGTGCGCTATGCCACCCCATGGAATAAGGAAATGAACACTCAAATAGATTGTCATATCTGATGGTTATTTGCGCCAATATATCAGCCAAGCTCGCCTTCTGCATTGGATTTATTTCAACTAGCCGAGACACAGAAAACTTTGGTAGCAGCAACGTTTCAAAAGGCCAAGCCGCCCAATAAGGAACAACCACTAGCCAGTCATCATTCTCTACCACCACCCGTTCAGCCTGAGCTAATTCACGGTGTGCATAATCCAGTAACAATGACCGTTGGTGTCGTTGATAATAACTAGTTTGCTCGCTGATTTCTCGGTCAACCAACGTCGGTGGGTGATCCTGGGCCCAAATTTGAGAATGAGGATGGGGCATTGAACAGCCCATTATTGCTCCCTTGTTTTCAAATACCTGCACCCAGGGATGCTGTTTTCCAATTTCCTCACTCTGATCAATCCAGCAATCGATAACTGATTGGATTTGACAAACGGTCATTTCTGCCAGGGTACTACTGTGATCCGGCGAAAAACAGATGACTTTGCACAGTCCGCTTTCGGCCTGCATAGTAAACAGCTCATCCTCTAAAGCCGCGGCCGTCGTATCATTGCGCAAGGCCGCAAAGTCGTTAGTGAATGCGTAGGTAGCTTCATACACTGGGTTGAAGTCACCGCCCATACGCTCATTACCCGGGCAGAGATAACAGTTCTCGTCATAGCTCACTGTCTCGACAACGGGCGGCTGTTCCGTTTGACCTAGCCACGGTCGCTTACCGCGGTGCGGTGAAACCAAAACCCAGTCACCGTTCAGCGCATTGCGTCTGCGGTGCGGGCTGTTAGAAACGTCGAAAGATTGCGTCATAGGGCTTCTATTTTATGGCATTTAGGAGAGAGCTTATAGTGTCTTGGTCATTACAAGTCACCACGCGTAAGCCTCTGGTGCTTCACCGCGGGGCGGGAAAATCTCATCGAGCTTATCCAGTGATTGCCGGCTCAGGCGTATCTCCGGCACATGCAATACTGAGACTAGTTGATCGATGTTACCTGGACCAATAATAGTGGCAGAAACCTGCGGCTGATGTAATAACCAAGCAAGAGCAATTGCGCTAGGTGATTCATTAAGTTCTGCACACAGTTGATGGTATTGCTGGAGCTGGCCGGCTCTCTCTGTCGCAGCGTTTTTCATACCCTCAGACTGACGCCGTCCCTTTGAGCCTTGTGCCGGTCCACTCAGTAAACCACCGGCCTGAGGGCTCCAGGGTATGAGCCCGAGCCCGTATTCACGACAGGCAGGAATGACTTCAAGCTCCGCACTCCGCTCGATCAAGTTGTATAAACTCTGTTCTGAAATCAATCCCATTTTTTGCTTAGCAATCGCCTTTTCGTTAGCCCGCGCAATACCCCAGCCAGGAAAATTACTGGAGCCAACATAGGTGATTTTCCCCTGATTTATGAGTCTTTCCATCGCCTGCCATATTTCTTCGATCGGTGCCAGTCGATCAATATGATGCATTTGATAAAGGTCGATATGGTCAACACCCAGCCGCTTCAGACTAGCATCACACGCCATCTGGATATGGCGAGCGGACAAACCGCGATCATTAACATCATCAGACATAGGTTCGTGTACTTTGGTTGCGAGCACCAAACGATCGCGTCGGGAGGTATCCTCAGCAAGCCATTTCCCTAAAAGGGTCTCAGTGGTTCCAACACCTAGGTCGCCGCCGTACTGATTCGCCGTATCAATAAAATTAATGCCCGCATCAACGGCTTGGTTGAGAATGTCGAAGGACTCAGATTCGCTCGTTCGCGGACCAAAATTCATAGTTCCAAGGCAAAGCTCACTGACTTTGAGGGCAGAACGTCCCAACTGACGATATTGCATATGTCGATTCCGTTATAAATACTTTAGGGCGCGCGCAGTGTCGCACCAGTCACTAGCTCTTCACTTGAATCAATGACGCTGAATCTTGTAAGTTGCTGTGCACGTTCGGATAACTTTTTATAATCTTGATAACTGATACTCGGCACCATTGGCTCTCTAAACCAAGGCGCATAAAATTCAAGATTTGGTATAGCACGCACTCCGTCAGACACATTGGGCGTACCGCCGTGCCATGCGCGAACATCACGAATCATAATAGCACCTGCGGGTGCAGGACAAACCGTGCTCAACCTCATCCATTCAGGTTCTTCTTGAAGGCTTGGTATTTTCGCTCTGGAATTTTGAGTACCCGGAATTTGGCGAGTCGCACCGTTTAGACGAGTAACGTCCTGTGGTAAAAAATTGACGCAAATATAGGGCGGTGGCAGATCGCGCAGACTAACCAGTCCCCGTGGGTCGAAAAAAGAACTAAAGGGTGACTTAATGCTATCCACCCAATCACCAACATCTGAATGCAGGGGCTGATAATCTACCGCACCCGGCAAACAAAAATCGCCGCTCGCGGCCCGCAGTATATAATCGGGTGAACCAAAGATCGCATTTACCAGCTGAATAACTTCCGGTATTTCTAGCAACATTTGCCACTCCGGACGATGCAGCTGACTTCGCGTCAGACTGGAACCACCGAAAGAGTAGCGGTGTGAACCACGGTTACCTTGGCTGCTATCGTCTAACGACGTAACTTCGTGAATGACGTCATTACAACCTGCTGCCAAAAAGTCAATTTGTTCATCGTTGAGAATATTTTCGATGACCACAAAACCATCTCGTCGAATTAGCTCTACTGCTCGCTCGATGTCTTTAGGCTGGAGGATCTCTTGCCCTCGTATACCGCTGTTGGCTGCCAGATGCTGTCGTAGCTGAACCACCTTGGGGTCGTCGCTGGGAAGATCATTCCAACCGAGTGAGGTAATTATTGAAGGTTTGTCTCTGGCCATTTAATTCTCCATCGTTTTACTTTACTCGCCGTTTCAGCGCCTTACATCCAGTGCTATTTTATGCCAATAACGTCGAATCATTACCCGCGACTGAACCTTAAATGTGCTACTTAGTCATTCGCCGAACCTGCATAAAGAGCACATTTACCCCACTAACTGACTAACTG
>TARA_B110000902_G_scaffold265153_1_pt1 | contig 20425 bp, 8 predicted proteins | sample TARA_B110000902 | Tara Oceans TARA_B110000902 (sample SAMEA4398009) | marine metagenome | biome: Polar Biome; feature: [SRF] surface water layer (ENVO:00010504); material: water (ENVO:00002006), including particulate matter (ENVO:01000060) such as... | depth 5 m | reverse complement strand
GCTTCATTTCCTAGTAACATATATGTAATAGGATCTGCCAATTCTATGTTCTGTGTTGGCATTGAATATGATGTTTCAACTCTAGCAGAAATTTTTATTGGCCCTTCTTTCCCTTCTTTCATGGTAACAAATATTACCCCATTTGCCCCTCTTGCTCCATATAAAGCAGTAGCAGAAGCATCTTTTAGTATCGAAAATGCATCGATATCATCCGGATGTAAACGTCTTAAATCATCGATAGTTAACTCTACACCATCAATTAAAATTAACGGGCTATTATTAGCTCCGAAAGACGTAACTCCTCTTACGAAAAAACTAGCGTTATCTTGACCTGGTTCCCCACCTCTTTGAAAACCAATTAAACCAGAAACTCGTCCTGCTAATGCAGTTGTTAAGTTACTTGAAGCCACTTTAAGCTCAGATGGCTTAATTGTGGTAACAGATGAAATAACATTCTTCTTTTTTTGTTTACCAAAACTTACAATAACAATTTCATCTAAAGCAGCAGCAGAAGCATCAGCTTCTAGAGAAATATTTACGTTATTTTTACCTGCGACAGGTACTTGCTTTGTTTTGTAACCTAAGTAAGAAACGGATAACACATCACTTTCTTTAACGGTAATAAAAAAGATACCATCAAAATCTGTTGCTGCACCCTTTTTAGTTCCAACAATAGTCACGGTAGCATTTGGTAATGGAAGCCCCGTTTCATCTAAAACAGTTCCTTTAAAGTTCTTTTCTTGCGCACTAATGGCAACAATACTCAAAAAGAAAATTAAAATTATACATGTTGTTTTTTTCATAAATATATTAAATAGAAGTTTATTAATAAGTATCTTTAATCCAGTTATATGGTTTACGTTTTACCCACATTCCTCTAGTAAAATCAGGGAAATCTTGTGGTGCTCCATTGTTTTCAATTGATAATTCCGAAAGCGGTGTAACAGCACTCCAGGCTGCAGCATCGTACACATCCATTGGTGGTGCTGTATTTTCTTTAGCAGATTCTACAAAGGCGTTCATTACAAAAAAGTCGATACCTCCGTGACCCGCTTCGGTTGCGATGTCTCCGTATTTTTTCCAAAGTGGATGATCGTATTTCTCAAACCAAGCATCCATATCCTCCCAACCATGTCCTTTAGTTGTACCTTCTATATGAATACGTTGCGTATGATAATCGAAATCTGTTAACCCTTGGACTCCCTGAACCTTAAACCCTAATGAATATGGGTGAGGAGTGTTTACATTATGAGTAATAATAATAGTTTCTCCATTAGAGGTTTCTATCGTAGATGTAATAATATCTCCCTGCTTCCATTTTAATTTTGCATTAGGATGATCTTTACCTCCATTATCAACAATATATTTATTTAACCCAACAGCTTTAGTAGCGTGCGACGTTAAAGATAAAAAACGGTTACCTCTATTTATATCAGCCATAACAGCTATTGGCCCCAAACCATGAGTTGGATACACATCGGCATTTCTCAATAATGAATGCTGCGTTCTCCAAACAGATTCAGAAATTCCTTTATCTCCAAATTCTACACCTTTACCATAAGCCGTTTTGCCATTGTTTAGTTTAACATGTCTAAGATCATGTTGATACCCACCAGTGAAATGTAATAACTCACCAAAAACATTTTGTTTTACCATATTTAAAACAGCCAACACATCTCTACGGTAATTCACATTTTCAAGAATCATTAAGTGCGATCCTGTTTCTTCGTGTGTATTTACTAAATCCCAGCATTCTTCTAGAGTATTTGCTGCAGACACCTCAAGACCGGTATATTTACCAGCCTTCATGCTATCAACAGCCATTTTAGTATGCCACAACCAAGGGGTTGAAATAATTACAGCGTCAATATCTTTAAGTTCTAATAAATTTCTATAATCATAATCCGCGTTTCCAAAAACTTTAGGCTTCGAAAAACCAGCATCGTCTATCATTTTTAATGCGATATCAATACGATTAGAATCTAAATCGCATATCGCAGCAACCTCAATATCTTTTCTTAATAAAGCGTTATTTAAGTGATTGGTTCCTCTTAATCCAACACCAATGAAGGCTATTTTAAGTTTTTGACCAGAAACTCCAGTATTGGATGCAAATGCTAGATTCGGTAAAACCGAAAGACCTGCTCCAGCTAAACCAGCTCGCTTGATGAATTTTCGTCTTGAATTCATATATTTGGGTAAATTTTATTTATAAGTTTATGTTAATAGCTGTAAATATCATACATAGATGACTATCAATGAGGTGGTATTTTAAGCAGATAAGAGTAAAACCTTGTGATTATCAGGTAATTGTGTAAATCATCTCCCTTTTTGATGAATTTAACCACCTCGAAACTCTTGCTATTAAATTTAGATCACAGTTCTGAAATAATTTATTAATACCTTTACATAACTACTAAGTCTTACTTAAAGGACGATTTAATAGTTTTTTTATTTATCAATCTCCCATATTTAGATTGATAATTTAATTACATAAAAAACATAGTAAATGGTTACATTAAAACGCCTTTTATTTTTAGGATTTACAACATGGTTTTCCTCATTTTTATATGGGCAAAATCAAACAAATTTTTCTCATATATCTCCAGTATTAAATGATAAGATTATTTCTATTACCCAAACAGAACAGGATGCTTTGGGATATATGTGGATGTTACATGGGAACGGAATTTTAAAATATGATGGCTATGATTATAAATTAATAAAAAACAAGACCCTTTTCAATAAATGGCAACCTACAGATATTATAAAAAACATGACCTCTGATAGCCAAAAAAATATTTGGTTAATTAGCGAATCTGGATTGGCAAGTAAATACAATGGTAATTATGATACTTTTGAAGACATTTCATCTATTATAGCAGATCCTATACAAACAATAAGAGCTAAAGAAGGAGTTGTTTGGATATTAACTAAAAACAATATTTTATATAGATATACCGATTTTAAGATAACCAAAATAGCATCTATTTTCAATAATACCAATATCAAAGCAACGGTTAAAGATATAGATTTAACAAATCCAAATGAGGTATTTTTAACTACAGAAGCTGGAAAACTCTACCATTATCAAATTGAATTAAAACAACTTAACGAATTAATTGGCCCATTTACTGATTTCCCCGGAAATTTGATTCTAACTTCAGATAAAAACAATAGACTTTGGATTGGGACTGATTCCTTTGGTTTTTTTATTTATGATGCTACAAAAAAGAAATTCATTCAAGACACTTTTTTTGGAAGTGAAAAATTTAAGGTTGACAAGGAATTGTTTCTATCTGTGTTTTTTGACAGTAACGGTCATATCTGGGGAGGAACGGATGGAGGTGGCCTTTATAAAATAGATTCTAATACAGGTGAAATTGATTTATTTACAAAAAATGATTCTAATCCGTCTTCATTGGAAAGCAATACCATTTTAGATATTAGTGAAGACAATCACAAAAATATTTGGATTTCTGCCAACTATGGAGAACTTAGTATCCTTCCTTTCAAAAACAAGAATATTGGTTATCATGAAGGTTCTTCTAATAAAATACCACAAAGAATACTTAGTATTTTTAAAAGCTCTAAAGACATATTATGGATTGGAACTGATGGATCTGGGTTAACAAAAGTATCAACCGATTCTAAAAACACAATCATTAATGAATCTCATTCTTTAAATAATATAGATTTAAACTATAAGTATTATGTACAATCAATAATAGAAGACTCAAGTTCGAATATATGGTTTGGCACCTATAAGAATGGTTTGTTTTTTCACAACACACAAAAAAACACATTTAAGAAAATTACCATTATAAATTCAAAAAAACAGGAGGGAACTGATGTTAGAACACTATTTAAAGATTCTAAAAATCGTATTTGGGTTGGGTCTAACACTTCATTGAATGTCTATTCTAGCAAACTTAAATTATTGGCCGTCTTTGATGTTAATTCGAATAATTTAGAAGGAGATGTTTTACAAAGTATTATTGAGGACCAAAATGGTATTCTCTGGCTTGGGACGAAAAAAAATCTATTTGAACTAAAGGAGAACTTAACGAACCTACAAAAGTCAACCTTTAGCAGGCAATCTAATTATGGTAATGATACAATTAAAATAAAAGGTATCATAAATATAGCTATAGGTAAACCTGATGAACTATGGTTAATTAATGAGGGCAAGCTCTATAACTTTAATACTAAAAATAAAACTTATAATACTTTTGACCATATAGAATCTTTTAATGGTGTAAATATAGCATCTGTTATTGTTGACGATAATAATTTATGGCTAAGCTCTAATAATGGGATTATTTGTTTTAATACTAAAAACTATACGACTAAAATATATTATAACACTGATGGCCTTCAAGACAATACATTTTTACCTCGAAGCGCCTTTAAGGACTCAGAAGGTATATTGTATTTTGGAAACACAAAAGGGCTCAATTATTTTAACCCTAAAACCTTAAAAAAAGAGAAATCTTATGCTAAACTATATATAAATAAAGTAGAAGTTCTAAACCAACCTATTGATTCTTTCCTACCACTACAGGTTGCTTCTGGGACTTACAATCTAGAATCCTTAGACTTAAAGAATAATCAATCTTCATTTTCGTTTCGGTTTTCTGCCATCGATAATATTCTTAATCCAAAATACTATTATGCCTATCGTCTAAAAGGGTTTGATAAAGGTTGGATTACCAATCATTCTGAACGTCTAGCCACGTACACAAACATTCCGGCAGGAGACTACACTTTTGAGGTAAAAGCTAGCACAGAAATGAACCTCTGGGATATTTCAACGAAACAAATTAATGTTTCAATAGAACAACCTTACTGGAATAAACCTACCGCATATATTCTGTATTTCTCTATTCTTTTATTAATTATCTCGGCAATTAGACGTTGGTATTTTCTGAAAAAGAAATTGTTTTTAGAAAAAATAAGTCATAAAAAAGAGAACGAATTACATGACTTAAAAATGAATTTCTTTGCAAAGATGTCTCATGAAATTCAAACACCAATAACTTTAATTTTAGGGCCTATAGAAAATATGTTTAGTCTTGCTGGGCAAAATGGGGATCTATTGCTTAAACAACGTTTAAAAATCATATCAAATAACGCCAAACGTCTTTCTAAAATAGCAAGAGAGTTAACTTTAGTTAGAAATAAAGAATTGGGCACACTACAGTTATTAGTAACAAAAAATAATCTTTGGATTAATATTGAAGAAATTTATTTGTCTTTTAAAGAACTAGCAAGAATTAAACAAATAGACTTTGTTATTAATTGTCCTAAAAGTTTATTTGACACTTGGTACGACAAAGAAAAAATAGAACACATTATATATAACCTGCTCTCTAATGCTTTTAAATTTACACCTAAGGAAGGCTACATTCAACTAAATGTTGTTCCTACGAACTTCAAAAAATCAATTAAAATGTCTGTAATTGATTCTGGATCTGGAATTAAAAAAGAGGAATTAGACACTATTTTTGAATTATTTTACCAATCAACTATTGGTAAGAAAAACAAAGGATCTGGGATAGGATTAGCACTAACTAAAGAACTAATAGATTTACATAAAGGTAAAATAGAAGTCGAATCTATACCTAATGAAGGCACCACATTTACAGTAACTATTCCAATTACTGAAGATGCATATGCAGAATCTGAAAGAATTACGACAAGTGATTCCGAAATCCCAAACACAAATACTCAGACTCAAGCTAACGATAACAATTTAAAAGATAAAGAAAAGCTAAGTTCTAATAAAAAAACGATTCTTATTGTTGAAGATAATTATGAATTACAATCGTTTTTAAAAGAGCTTTTAATCCTGAAATACAATATTATACTTGCAGAAAACGGAGAAGAAGGATATTACTATGCTAAAAGTAATTTTCCAGATCTTATTTTAAGTGATATTATGATGCCAAAATTAGATGGTATAGAGATGTGTAAGAAACTTCAAAGTGATAGTTTAACGAAACATATCCCTGTTGTTTTGTTAACAGCAAAGAACTCTACAAACTCTAAAATCTTAGGTCTTAAATCTGGAGCTATAGAATATATAAACAAGCCATTTAACACCAATGAATTATTACTAAAAGTAAAAAACATTATTGCATCTAAAGAACATATTATATCTAAATACCGAAAAGAAGCGATTAGTCACCCTGAGGTTTTGTTAGATAAATCTCAAGACGAACTTTTTCTTGAAAGTCTCGTTTCTAATATCAACTTAAGATTGGAAGATGCTAATTTTAAACTGGAAGAACTCGCGGAGTCCTTAAACATGAGCTATTCTAGGCTATATAGGAAATGTAAATCTTTAACCGGGAGTAGTTTAGTAGATTTTGTACGATTGCTTAGGTTGAAAAAAGCAGCCATTCTAATTGCAAAATATGGATTTAATATTTCTGAAGCTGCGTTTAAAACCGGATTTAATGACCCCAAATATTTTTCAAAATGTTTTAAAAAGCACTTTAAACTAACCCCTGGAGATTTTAAAAAAGAAGCGCAAAAAACAGATATCAATTCATACTTGAAAAAATATTCTATTGATGAGTTGGATCATTAAAAGGATGTAATGAAGTAGTGCAAGAAATCAAAAAGAATTGATCAGTTGCACTACTCAGTACACCTCTTACCTTTTGCTTATTTAGTATATACCTACTTCTGCTAAATGTGTAAAAAACACATCTTCTTCCGAATTATCATCATAACCGCTTTTAACTATAACTTTAAAATACTGAATAGTTATTGGAGTCGTTAATTCTATTAACTGTTTTGCAGTACCATCATTCAATATAAAATCACCAAGGCTTTTAAAATTCACACCATCTGTACTTGTTTCTATTGTGATGTCTTTTGGTCTTCCTTTATATTTAGCTGCTCTGTGCAAAAAGGTAAACCCTTTAATTTTTTGATCAATATTTAAGTTAACAGTAAAAAAATGTGGATAGTTAGGTTGTAAGTCAGACCAAGCCGAATGCCAATAACTTTCACTATTAAGATCAATTGCATGCTTTGCATGCCCACTCTTCTTCCCTTCTCCATTAGTCTCTTCAGAAGAAGATTCCATAATCGTCCAATCGTTGGTTTTCTTTTCAATTATTTCAATCTCATCAATAATAAGATCCGATTCCTTTTTATTATTTTTGACAAATCCAAACCAAGAGTTACCAGATTTAGATCCAATAAAAGTAACGGAGTAGGTTTGCGTTTCTAACTGAGTTCCAATAATATTTTCTGATACTATTTCAGTATTATCTCCTAGAGCAAATGAATAATCATTTGATTCTGTTTGATATTTAAACGTAACTGTATATTTTTTCCCTGCTTTGAAACGTACATTTTGCGGAATGGTTTGCACAACTAACCCTTTTACATCTTCATGTAATTTCAAAGACCATTTCCCTTCAATTACATCATCAATTTTTTTCCCATTCCACCCTTTTTGAGTGTAAGGAGAATGTAATTCAGCTAAATGAATCCTTGGATCATTCGCCCCTCCTGCAGGACCTTTAACAAAAGGAAAAATTCCTGACGGCACCTGTTCAAAGTTTTCTGCAAAATAGAGACTATCTGCTTTTTTTGTTGGAGCAATCGCTTTTACTCTAATATTATCAAACAATACTTTTCCAGCCCCTTTATCTGCAGTTAAAAACAATTCAACATCTTCATGGTGCTCTTCTACATCAAAGTGCACATACATTCTTTGCATGTTTGTACCATGTTTACTATCTGCAGCGATATAGTTTTCCCATAAAGAATTGACTACATATTTTGATGTCGATGTATTTTTTGTTTTTATATCTAAGGTTGCTTTTCTATTTTGTGCATTCACATAAACAGAAGCAAAATAATGTCCTTTAGGTAACCTTTTAAGTGTTTGACTTACACGAACCTTTTCTCCTTTATCTATGGACAATTCGTATTGTCCATTTTTATTTCTTTTAACTGAAGTATTTGTTCCATTTAGCTTCCAATTATTTAAATCTCCACTATTAAAGCCCATGTTTTTCACCAACGAACCTTCTCCCCAAACCATGGCGTCTTTTTCTTGTTTCTTTTTGAAGATCACATAGGGTGTTTTAGCTTTTGATGAAAGTTCGACTTGATTATTTACTACAGAAACTTCTTCCTCATTTACCTTTCCTAAATCGGTTAATTGATATACATAAACAGTAGAACTGTTTTCCCACGAAGGAGGCAATTCCCAAGAAGAACTTCCCCCTGTATCATTCCAGTGATATAACTTTTCTTCAGTTTTAGGATTCCAAGGCAATACATACGTATTTCCTTTTAGTAATACCTTACCATTCTTTGTAATGATTCTTTTTCCTGAATCTATCGATACTTTTACACCATCAGCAAAAGTGATGCTTTTTTCCTCCCATTTTTCAATAGGAAAATGCTGTAAATATTTAGTCGGCAGGTTCACATCAAATGTGACAGCTATACAATCATCATAATTAATTCTTCCTTGCCAACCTTCAAAATCTACCATTTCTGCACCACCTAATAAAGGGTGTTTCGCAATCCATGTGTCTTTTTGATGATTTCTAATAAACCGAACAATTTCACTATTGAATCCTTTAATCGTTTTTCCTCCATATTTATAATCTACTGCCCAGTGATTCCAAACAGCATCGTACTCGTGATCTTGTGGAAACTCTGTTGTATAATACAATCCTAAAGAATGAATCTCTCTTCCTAATTGTCTACTATCCCAACTTCCTTTTGCATACCAAACATCTACATACAAAAAGTCTAAAGCCGGTACTTGATCTTTCAATGATTTTATTCTTCTAAGTCTATTTCCAGAAACGCCATCATATCTTTTATCCATATAATAAGATTGATCTAACCAGTTCCAACCTTTTTTTGTTTTATCTATTAATGTTTCATTAAAGGCATTTGCTTCTGGATACGATTCTGTTCCGTTAACATGCACACCAATTGATGTATTGTATTTTTTTGCTGCATTCGCCAACACATTCATTTCTTCTGCACCTCCTTGTCTATGTCCAATATCTGCATAGTCTGGATGTTTAGAATCGTGCCCTTCAGAGCCATACCCTTTCAAAATTACATACTGTCCAAGTCCATCCGTATTTAAAAATACACGTTTCGTTTCCTCTAAAGATTTGGTAAATGGATTGGTAGCCTGACTTGCAAAATTCATCGGAATTCTTTGCACCACCATGTTGGGAATTTTCTCTGAACCAACAAGTGTATTTAGAATATCTCTGTAAGCGATTGCTCCATCTTGCCAATCTACTATATTGTCATTATTAACGTCATTGGTAATCACAACTTTTAATTCAGGTAAAGGACTTGGTTTTGTCATCCCTTTTGCTCTATAAATCCAAGAACCACTCCACACTTTAGTAGTTTTAACTCGATTATGTTTTATTGTTTGCTTTTGTAAACGGTTGTTATCTGTCTTTTCTTGAACAGCGTTAGACCAAATCGCTCCAGCAAGTTTCTTTGTATTTACAATTGTATATAAATATCCTTTTGCAATACTATCTACGGGTGTGTGTTTCGTTACTTTTTGAAAGACATCACCAGTTCCTTTAATAGCTGTAAACATTTTTGACCCTGAAAACTGACTGTTTTTATCAGTGCTTTTTACACTTAACAAACTATGATTTGGGAACTCAATAGTGTGAACTTTAAAAATACCGTTCTCTGTAATTGTATCAAATTTTAATGAAACTATATTTTTCTGAACCAAAATATGAAGTTTCAATTCTACATCTAATTCTGTAATTGTAAGCGCGTAACTTATTTTATTATTTTCTATGTTAGCGCTAACTTTTGGCGAATAACTTTCACCATTGATAAGTACTGTACTTAATTGGTTTTCATTAGCAGACATAACTGCTCCTGATGTGTTCCACTGATAACTTACAATTCTAGGAAATGTTTCATCTACGGTGACACTTAACTGGTTTGAATTCAATTTGATTACTTTTTGCGCTAGTGTACTTAAAGAAATACAACAACATAAAATTAACGTATATAACAATTTCATTTACTTAACTTATTTAGTTTTATTATTATTTTATTTTTGATAGCTTGCAATTATTTCTAGCAATTAAAATCGTTTTTGATATTCCGGCTTTACATTTATAATTCACACCTAGAAATCAACAATCACATCTAAATCTCCATCAAAACCTGAAGGAGAAACTTTCAATCCACTCGAAATTATAGTTGAAATAGCAATTGTGATTTTTACAAACTTACCATTTCTTTTATTCTCATAAAATCGATCGATATAATAGCAGCAAATATCCATTATGCAAATATGTTTATTTTATCTCATTTTTTAGTAAAATTAGTACTCATAAAAGAGGACACATCTTACATGATTAACTTTTGACTAAATTTTGCTCTTTTTTGACTAAAATTTACACTTCATTTCTTGTTTAAAGTATTGATAAACAACAACAACAATCTCTATGTGTTCTTATTTTAAGAAAACAGGTAGATCATTGTCCTGTCTAGAAATTGTCTTGCACACCCTATATTAACTATTGATTTTTAAAATAGATCTTAGATTAACACAAAAATATTTGGAGTTTTTGGTTATAACACACAGCCAAATAATTTTATTAGAAATAAACTTTTTAAAAGCAATTACTTTTAAAAATGAAAGAATAATAATGCAAATAAATTTATTTTGTGATTATACACCTCTTATTTGAACAAAAACACCACACTAACCGAGACATGCATGCAATATATTTGTATATATGATTAAAGAAAATATATTATTTGGTTTAATGGATTGTAAGATGAAAAAAATTATATGTTTTTTAATCTTATGTTCAGCTACTATAGCCCAATCACAAACAGATCCTTGGACGAATCTATTTTTAGAATGGAACAATACTCAAGCTAATTCAGGTACCGGAGTTATACGCTCGGTTCGTGTTGATCCAAGTAATTCAAGTACAGCTATTATTGGGGCTTCTACAGCAGGAATTTGGCGCACCACCAACGATGGGCAAGATTATTCATTTGTATCAGGTGGAGTTTCTGAAGTAGAATGGGTAAACCAGATAATCTATAGCAGGTCTAATCCTCAAATTGTGTATGCAAATACGGATATAGGAGTTGTAAAATCTATAGACGGCGGTATTAACTGGACTTATACCGGATTACGAAAAATGAAACCAAGTAAATACGGAAGTTTAAATTGGTTAGATGTACCCATAAATAATAGCGATATCGTTTATGCTACCACAGAAGAGTCTGGGATTTACCGCATTCATAAATCGACAGATGGCGGTACTAACTGGACAGAAATGTACCAAACTACTAATAAGTTATGGGACATGCGCATAAAACCAGACGATGCTAATACCGTATACATTTTAGAACAAGTAGGCAATTGGATAAACTTTAAAAAATCTACCGATAGTGCATCATCATTTAGCACAATAAATAGTGGATATCCTTCAAATATAAGTACACAAGCACATAGAGCGCGAATAGCAACAACACCTGCCAATAACGATGTTGTATATATTGCCGTTGGTTTTAATGGCGGAGGCACTAGTGATAAAATATCATTTTTCAAATCTTCCAATAATGGCGATTCATTTACGAAGAACTGTTGTGGAAATCCAGCTAATTCATTACAATATGCAGCAGGATCTACTGATTTTCTTTCAGGCACTTCTCATATAGCGCAAATAACATGGAATTTTGCTTTTACAGTCTCAGAGACCGATGAAAACTTTTTGGTCTGTGGTGCTAATAAAATAAAAGTAAGCACAGATGGCGGATCGACATGGAATTTTGATCGCTCAGGACAAACAGTTACAGGAAGTCAGTATGACAGTTATGCGTCAAATGACGCACATAGTGGTGTACATGGAGACCATCATGGGTTATCAGTAAGTGGTAATCATATTTGGAATGGAAATGATGGCGGAGTTTATTTATCTACCGATGGCGGAACTACTGTTGTTAAAGATGTTACAGAGGGATTAGGTATTCAAGAATTATGGGGTTTTGGACAATCCTTTAAGAATGATATTATGGCTGTGGGATTAAACCATAATCAAATATGTATTAGAGATGATACTGTTTATGGTGGTTGGATAGGATTTAACGGAGCCGACGCTATGTCTGCGAATGTAAACCCAATAGATGACACCTTTCTTTACACCCATCCTTGGGGAGATGAAAAAGTAACGCGTTCTTTGGTTAGTACAACAGGGCATATTACTAGACCATTAGGCGTTGGTCTTGGATACATCACATTAGATAATCTTGAATTTCATCCTCATCAATATTATACTATATATGGAAATGATTATAGTAACAATGATAGTAGTAATCATTCAAACGATGGGTACAAAATAGTTAAGAGTACAAATAATGCAGCAAACTGGAGAGTTGTAAATGATTTAACTTCTCAAGGAGGTAATGCTATATCGATAAAAGCTAGTTTTGCAGATGCAAACTATGTGTATGCAATTGTAGAACCTAATAAGGTTTTGAAATCAACAGATGAAGGAGAAATATGGACTGAAGTTAGTCCACCATCATCTTTAATAGGCTCGCTTCTTTTAGGAAAGGTAGCCGTAAGTGATCAAAATCCAGAGCACATTTGGGCGTCTATAAAAACAGTATCTGTTAGAAAAGTTGTTCTATCTACAGATGGAGGTGCAACATGGAGTGATTACTCGACAGGCTTACCTCAGCAAAAAATTCATTCTTTAATCTATCAAAGAGGTAGTGATGATATTTTGTATTTAGGTACTGGACTTGGTATTTATTATAGAAAAGCAGGCATGTCTCAATGGGAATTATTCGGCACAGGAATGCAAGCATGTAGAACTTCGTTTGTACATATTAATTATGCAAAAGGAAAGTTAAGAGTAGGCACATCTAGAGGTTTGTGGGAAAATAATTTATTAGAACGAACTGCACCAAAAGCAAATATGACCGCTGATAGAGTGTTCTATGAAGAGGAAAGTCCAGTGATTCAATTTGCTGATTATTCTGTAGTGGATGAGAATGCTACGTATCAATGGTTGTTTCCTGGAGGCACACCTTCAGAATCAACGGAAGAAAGACCAACAGTAACTTATAATAATGCAAACGAGAATAGTTTTAACGTAAGTCTTTCAGTAACAGATTCGCGTGGAACAAGTACTCAAACACTACCGAATTTTATTCAATATAAAACGGCAGATCCTGTGCCAACTGTTTACTATACGGATAGCGAGGAAACTTCGAATGAAGATGGTGCTGCAGCAAATGCAATTGATGGAAATACGGGTACATATTGGCATTCGGAGTGGTCAGCTGGAAGTAACCCACTTCCTCACGAGATTCAGATAGACTTACAAGAGCAAAAAGAAATAACAGGACTTACATATTTACCTAGAAATCATGCGAATGGTAGAATAGCTAATTATGAAGTTTATATTACTAATGACCCAAATAATTGGGGGACACCTGTAGCTACAGGCACGTGGTCAAACTCAGTAGCTTTAAAAACAGCTGTTTTTCCAACAAGACTAGGTAGGTACTACAGACTCATTGCTTTATCTACAGTTAATGGAGATTCATTTACCAGTGCTGTTGAGATTAATATTATTGAAAAAGCGTCAGCTATGTCTATTTACTATGTAGATAGTGAAGAAACAAGTGCTGAAAACGCCCCCGCGTCTAAAGTTATTGATGGAAATATAAATTCGTTTTGGCATACGAAATATAGTGGCGGAGTAGATGCGTTACCTCATGAAGTTCAAGTCCTTCTTCCTGAAACAATAGATATAGAAGGTTTTACATATACACCGAGGCAAGGTCAATCTAATGGTAGAATAGCAAATTATGAATTTTATGTTAGTAATGACCCTAATAATTGGGGGACTGCTGTAGCAACAGGAACTTGGGGTAATTCAACAAGTATGAAAACGGTGAATTTTACGCAAAAATCAGGAAGATTTTTCAGATTAGTTGCACTTTCTGAAGTGAATGGACAGCAATATGTAACTGCAGCTGAAATAAATGTAATACAAAGTACTTTAAGTATTAATGACACTGATATTAATCAACCAACAATAAAAGCTTTTCCTATTCCTATGAAAAATAAATTGAATGTAACCTTTGAAGGAAACACCAATTTCGTCGGGGAATTAATTAAAGTTCAATTAACAGATATTAAAGGAACTGTTGTCTTCAGTAAAAAATTTACTGATGCTAATAATATTGAAATTAATACTGCCAATTTTTCTGATGGTATTTATTTTTTAAATGTTTCTAACAGAGATTATAACAAAACTTTAAAAATTATTAAAGGCAATGTTTTATTAGATAAAGCAGATATCATTGATAGCAAACAATAAAACGAATTTTATTATTTATGAAGCACGTAAATCTAAACTTAACTTATAGAGGTATTAATTTCTTATTAATACCATTTATCATCTGTGTTTTATTCTTTTCTTTTACTGAAAACCAGACAAATTTAGAGGACACAACAGGTACAGGGGTTTATCAAACAATAAATTACTCTTTAAATAACAATCCAATTAATGTAAGCGGAGGCCCTGGTCTTTCACTAATAGATTACAATCCCAACCAAGTAGGAGATATTTTAAGTCAATATGATACTGGCAAGGCAATAAGCGCTGTGGTGATGCATAATGGTTATTTATTTGTGCCTATGGGTGCAGATCATGGTGGAGGTGCTGGAGCTGGTGCTTTTTCTTTTTTTGATATCTCTGATCAAACGAATCCAACAGTAGTTTTTGATTCAAGAAATTATTCGAGCAAGTATCATAATGAAAATACGATAGATTATGTTGGTAATTGGGCAGAAATACATTCGCTTCCTGTAATAGGAAATAAAATGATTATTTCTGAAAGAGATACAGATAAAGGAGGTTTTTCAATTTTTGATACTTCAAATTTATATGATGAAAATCCAAATACACAACCAGAAACTATCAGTAGATATTTCTATCCTGGAGTTACGAACCCTTCAAATTATGATGGATATTCTTTTTCGTTAGCAGTTAAAGGCGGTCGCTATGTTTACTCTCCAACAGGAACTTATGGTTTGTATATTACTGATATTTCCGATCCAACTTCTCCTCAACCTGTAGCACATTTAACTTCATCACAACTTTCGGCGATGAACCCACGTTCTGCTGTTGTTTTAGGAGATTTGCTTATTCTTACTGAAGCAAATAATAGCTCAAAATTACTTGTAATGGATATTACTGATCCAGAAAACCCGGTAACAATCAATTACAAGAGTGATTTTAATCTAGGATATCAAGGATTCTTTTACGGCACAGAGTTTTTTACAACAGGTGCTAATTTAGGGATTAGATCTTATGATATTACGGATCCAACCAACATCACAACAAAAATATATAATCCTAATGTTGGAGATCAATTATCGACTCCTGAGTATGGCTTCGGAAAGGATGATAATATATTTATCGGGCATTACCCAGGGTTAACTAAATGGGATTTAAACAACCCAGAAACAGCAATTGCACGTTGCGAACCCATAAATCCAGTTTCTGATGATTATGCTTTTATTACGCCTTTGGGTAATACCGCCGTTATAACGAGTGACCATGGTCATCCGAATAAACTTAATTTCGGTGTACATGAAGCAAGTGCTGATCGATTACCTCCTACTGCAAATAATGTTTATCCCGTAAATAATAGCACTTTAGTAAGTATAAATGCAAGTGTGGGTATTGGGTTTACAGATTTTATAGATCCATTGTCATTAAATACAAATACAATTCAGTTATTAAATTTATCAACAAATGAAGTTGCTGATGGAGTATATAGTCAAATGTTTGGAATTGTAAACTTTATGACTTTAAACCCTTTAGATACAGATACCACCTATGAGATTATTCTTAAAAGTGGCGGTGTTAAAGATTGGTCTGGAAATCCAATTTTAAATGACATTGTAGTTTCTACATTTTCTACAGGAAGTGTAATCCAATCTATAACACCTCCAAAAATTAATATTCCAAGTCAAATTTTAGTTGGAGAAACAGCACTGTTTAGCATCGATTTACAAGGTGAGGATGTGAGCCATTTTATGTTTGCTTGGGATTATGGTGATGGATCACCTCAAACTGAATTTAGTAGCGATTTATCATCTAGTCATCAATATAATACAGGAGGTAATTTTTTAGTGAAACTAATTGTCAAGTACATTGAAAGTAATAAGATTATAAATCTTACAGAAATACAAGTTGTTTCCAATCCTATTTCGGAGAAACTGCCATCACAAAGTTCAAAAATTATTTTTGATGAAGCAAACAACTTGGTATGGAACGTAAATCCTGATAATAATTCAGTATCCGCCATCGATGCATCAAGTTATAATTTGATTTATGAAATTCCGGTAGGTAAAATGCCAAAATCGTTGGCAATTGCATCAAACGGAAAATTGTGGGTAGTGAATAGCGGTAGTTCAAACATCTCAATAATAGATCCTAATAACAGGTTCTTGTTAAGTACTAAATCTTTACCACATGGTAGTAATCCCGTTAGTATTTTAATAGATAAGATCGCTGATGTGGCGTATGTTTCTTTGCAAAGTACTGGCGAAATTCTTAAAATAGATACCACAACTACGTCTGATTTAGACACATTAAATGTTGGCCCATGGCCAGGTAATTTAGCTTTAGACGCTCAACGAAATAACCTTTGGGTTACCAAGTTTATTTCTGATGAAGATTCCGGTAAAGTAACTGTCATCAATACAACTGATTTTACGCTAAAAGAAATTGTTCCTTTAGCAATATCTCAAACAGCAGACGGTGCAACTAACGGAAGAGGTTTACCAAATTATTTGGGAGCTTTATCAATTTCGCCTGACGGCACACAACTGTTTATTCCTTCAAAAAAAGATAATATAGAAAGAGGTCTAACAAGAGATGGACTCCCTCTTACATTTGAAACAACTGTAAGAAGTATGGGTGCTCAAATAGACTTAGAAACTAATGAAGAAAATCGCAACAATCGTATAGACTTTGATAATAGTGATTTTGCCAATTCCTCTATATATAGCCCCAATGGGAATCGCTTATTTGTGACAACAAATGGTACAAGTACCATTTGGATTATCGATGCTTTTAATTTAGAAAATCGGTCTGAAATTAACTCTGGAGGTGATGCTCCAGATGGGATGACAATTAGTCCCGATGGTACACAATTATTTGTTCATAATTTTATGAGTCGTTCGATTACTATATTCAATTCTAACTTGGTTTGTAATGCTGCATGTGGTTCGATAAATCAAATCGGCAGTACCACCGTTGTTACTAATGAAGAATTAGCTGCAGATGTACTAAATGGTAAAACTCTTTTTTACAATTCTAATGATTCTAGAATGGCTCAAGATGGGTACATGAGTTGTGCTTCTTGTCATTTAAACGGCGGGCATGATGGGCGTGTTTGGGACTTTACAAATTTAGGTGAAGGCCTTAGAAATACGATCGATTTAAAGGGTAAAGGACGAAAAGGGCATGGAATATTCCATTGGTCTGCAAATTTTGACGAAGGTCAAGATTTCGAAAATCAGATTAGAGATTTTAGTTTAGGAATCGGTTTGATGAATCTTGGAAGTTTCAATTCAACAAGAGATCCTTTAGGTGCTCCTAAAAAAGGCTTAAGTAAAGATTTGGATGACTTAGCAGCATATCTTACTAGTTTAGATAAAGTTGAAGAAAGTCCATATACTAACAATGGAAATTTAACACCGCAAGCTGAACTTGGAAAAACAGTATTCAGAAACAACGCATGTATTAGGTGTCATGGGGGAGAAGATTTCACAGATTCTCCTAATAAAAATCTGCATGACATTGGAACTTTAAAACCAACCTCTGGCTTCAGATTAAATGAAGAATTATTAGGTCTAGACACACCTACCTTAAGAGGTCTTTGGTATACAAAACCTTATTTGCACGACGGATCTGAGCAGACCATTGAAACAGCAATTAGCGCACATAATATTGAGGTAGATAAACCCGAATTAGGAAGTGTAGATATGAATAACCTGGTTGCATATCTAAAACAAATATCAAATGATGAATGTTTAGTAAACCAAGGCGAACCTTGTAATGATAGAAACCCTAATACGATAAACGATATATATAACGATAATTGTGAATGTGAAGGAGAGCTTGTGGATGAAGCTTGTAATGCAACAGGTGAAATTCTTTATCAACGATGGGAAAATATACCAGGAAGTATTACATCTAATTTAACTTCAAGTTCAAACTATCCAAACTTCCCAGATATTGAGTATACTGTTACTGGACTTATAGAGGTTGGTGAGAATACGGGAGAATCTTATGGGTCAAAATTTTCAGGTATTTTATGTGTGCCAGAAACTGGAGACTATAAATTTTGGGTTTCTGGTGACGATTATACGGAAATATATTTAAGTACCGATATCTATCCTTCCAATGCAGAAATGATTGCTTCAACACAAGGGTGGACAGATTTTCGACAATGGACAAGAAGGTCGTCACAAGAATCTGCTTCTATCCTATTAGATAAAAATAAAAAATATTATTTCTATGTACTTCATAAAGAAGGTAATGGAGGAGATCATTTAAGCGTAGGATGGAGAAAACCTAATGGTGTTTTAGAAAGACCAATGAGTGCAATCTATTTTAGTAAGCCAGAAAACTTATCTGCTAACAATTGTAATATTAACCCATATGTTTCAGTAAATGGGTCCGTATTATCAGCAAGTAACTTTGCTGAATTAGCTTCTAATGATGCAGTTACATTTGAACCAGAGCTTGAAGATTTAGATGCGAGCGGTACTTGGCAATGGTATGGCCCACTAAATTTTTCCGCCACAAGCAAAGATATTACGCTTGAAAATATTACCCAAGAGCAAGAAGGCGTCTATACGGTATCTCATACAAATTCTTTTGGTTGTACATCTATTGAAAACTTTTACATAGTAGTAGATAACAGTCTAGGTATTGCAGATATAGATGACATAGATTTTCTTAAAGTTTATCCCAACCCAACACGAGATATTCTAGTTTTAGAAATGAATAACGCTTATGTTAGCAGTACAGCAAAGATTGACCTATTAGATATTACAGGAAAATCTATTTTGCATAATAAAATAGTGTCTTTTGATCAAAAAAATAAAATTACACTAAAAACAAGTACGTGGGCAAAAGGTATTTACATACTAATAATAAACGCCGATAATAAAAAAATAATAAAAAAAATAATCAAACATTAAAGAAAACTAAAAATGAGTAATACAAAGCCAACATTGGTGATTTTAGCAGCAGGAATGGGTAGCCGCTATGGGGGGTTAAAACAAATTGATTCATTTACTCCGCAAGGAGACACAATTATCGATTTTTCCCTTTATGATGCACTTCAAGCAGGTTTTGGTAAAGTAGTTTTTATCATCAGAAAAAGTTTTGGATACATGGATTGCACAAAAGTTTGTTCTTGATTTTGACAACAGCGTAGGAGAATTTTATTACGATGATACATTGATTCATACTTGGGTATTAAATCAAAACGCAAATGGTACTGCAGGAGACAATACCATTAATGCTATTGATTTTTATGCAACTGCCATTGGCACAAGTGCAAATACATCAGCTTATTATGATGATATCGCTGTAGCTGAAGTTGTAGTTGTAGTTGAAACGTCTTTAGTTTCAGACGATTTCGAAGTCTATAACACAGGATCATTTGACGGACAGTTCCACTAAAAGTAATTTACCCGATCTTATTCTAAGTGACATAATGATGCCAAAATTAGATGGTATAGAAATGTGCGAAAAACTTCAAAAAGATAGTTTAACTAAACATATTCCTGTTATACTATTAACGGCAAACAACTCTACTAACTCTAAAATTTCAGGCCTTAAATCTGGAGCTATAGAATATATAAGCAAGCCATTTAATACGAATGAATTATTACTGAAAGTAAAAAATATTATCACCTCTAAAGAGCATATAATTTCTAAATACAGAAAAGAAGCTATTAATCGCCCTGAAGTCTTGTTAGATAAATCTCAAGATGAAATTTTTCTTGAAAACCTAGTTTCTAATGTAAATTTAAGGTTAGACGATGCTGATTTTAAATTGGAAGAACTAGCAGATTCCTTAAATATGAGCTATTCTAGACTATATAGAAAATGCCAATCTTTAACTGGACATAGTTTAGTAGATTATGTTCGATTGTTTAGGCTAAAAAAAGGTGCTATTTTACTTGCAAAATATGGATATAATATTTCTGAAACTGCTTTTAAAACAGGATTTAATGATCCAAAATATTTTTCAAAATGCTTCAAAAAACAATTTAAAAAAACACCTGGAAATTTTAAGAAGGAAGCACTAA
>TARA_B110000902_G_scaffold5877_2_pt1 | contig 20449 bp, 17 predicted proteins | sample TARA_B110000902 | Tara Oceans TARA_B110000902 (sample SAMEA4398009) | marine metagenome | biome: Polar Biome; feature: [SRF] surface water layer (ENVO:00010504); material: water (ENVO:00002006), including particulate matter (ENVO:01000060) such as... | depth 5 m | reverse complement strand
AGCAGAGAGGAGCTCTGCGGCAGAGTCGTAATCCTCGCTCCCGTCCCCGTCCCCGTCCTCGTCCTCAGCAGAGGGGAGCTCGTTGAGTTCGTCTGCGGCCCCGCCCTCATCTGAGTAGACTGCGTCGTCGCCCTTCGCCTCTGCATTTAGCAAACGACTTCGCGTGTCCTCATCAACGCTGCTGATGGCGTCGGCATTGCCATTGCTCGAACGGCTGAGATCGACCGGAAATCCTGCGTAGGCCGAGACCGTATGCTTTACGGCGGTCACTGCGTCCGATAGAATCGTAACTGGATTCCTCCACGATGGCGCTGCATTTTCGTCGTCGTCGCTCTCCTCATCTGAGTATAATTCGTCGTTCGTGTCCCCGTCCTCAGCGATTTCGGTCATGGACCACTTCGGTCGGTCTGTCCAATGTGTGTTACTCATCAGACTTGGCTCCAACCACCACGCACTCCTTATATCCGGGGCCAACTATGTTGAGCACAATCTCCGCATGCCACTCCGAGTACGGTTTGGCTCTCCGGCAACGACGTCTGGCGACGGCACGCTGGCGCTGGACCGGCACGCACTCTTCTGCTGGCTGTGCATCCAGCACCGCGGCGACATTGCCGACGCGTGCACTCCCGATCACGCGGGCAGCGTTTCGTTAACGGCGTCCGGCATTGCAACGGCGGTGGTGACGCTGACGCCGGTACACGTTCTCGTGGCGTTTGGGCTGCCTGCAGCAACCCCAGACATCCTTGCGGCCGTCTCGGCCGCGGCAATGGTGACAACCGTGCTGAAGTCAAACCCGTACAGACTCAAGGGTGCCGGCGGTGTTGCTCCACTTGTGCTGATCAGCGTTGGCCGCGCACCGCGGCCCGCCGTGACGGATACCGCCAGGGCCCACGCCGCAGCAGTCGGGCTGTCGTTCTCTGTGCAGAGCAACCATACCGGGGCTGCCGTGGTTGCACTGTGGCCCGCGGCGGGTGCTACTCTGCACTACACGGTGGCGGTTCCAAACACCCGCAAGGGAAACGCAGCCACGTGTGTGCTCTCGCGACTGTGCACCAACTCAATAAACGGAAACAGTTTTATTTTCAAATGTAAGGAGGGACATTAGAGCGAGCTCAACGGCCGGAGGAAGTACCGTGCCTTATCGCCTTCAGCCAAAGGCGGAAATGCATCAGCCGGCATCAAAGGCTTGGCCACGTACCGCTGGACGACACGCCCACCCTCATACGACGGCTTCTTGTGGCCCGGTGCACCGTTCTTGATCACCACAGTGTTGGTCGCTTCGTCGAACTGCCACTCGTCATCAGTCACACCCGCGTCGCGGAAGATTGCGGGCATGTCCTTGACACAATGCTGGCCCGACCCAATCGGAAGGTCGGAGCAGTACGGTGTTTTGAGCTTCTTGGCATGTTTAACAAATTTGGGCAGCCAATTGACCCTGTAAAGTCGCGGCGCCCAGGCGCACGCTTGACCGCTCTTGAGGTCCGGAACCGCTTCTTGGGTGTCCAAGTCACGCTTCCGCTTCTTAGTCTGCGGAATGGCCGCAGTGTTGTCCGCCACAGAAAATCCAACGTGAACCCGCGGCGACAGCTCCTTGAACTTGGCCTTCGTCACGCAGTGCACAATGTGCCCAAAGAAGACGACGTAGCAGCCAGGCTTCACGACAACCTGCGTCATCGCAGGAACCTCATCGGCCGCAATCTTTGCAAATCCGCCCGGGCCCGGGGGTTCTGGCGTCTTGTGGGTTCTCTTCGCAACCGTAAACATCTGGTCGGTTTCGCTCAGATTCAGCCATCCCCCAAGAGTGACGATCTTGCCGGTTCCACCCGGCGCCTGAAGGTCACGGTGACCACCCTCTGCAGTCACAAAGCCCGTGGACGGTCCGTTGATCCGTACTCGATCGATTCGTGTGCAGCCGTACTCCCAAAGTTTTGGTGTCTCGGTGTTGCCAAGGACAACTTTGGCAATGTATTCTTCTGTTTCGATCATAAGCTTGCGGGCAGCCGGCGAAAAAAAGCCGGCAATAGAAGCAGAGCCCGCAAAGCCACCCGCCGTGCTCTCTTCAGCCCTCTTCAGCGGCGTCGCCCACTCAGGACTCTTCCGCACAGCGTCCATGTAAGGGTCCACCAGAGCTTTGCGGGCCGCCGGATCCGTTAATGTTGGATGCGGAAGCGTAGCCACACCCTCCTCGTTCAGTTCCGACAGAAACGCATGAAGAGGTCCGCATCGGGAAGGGCACCGCCCAGTGAGCGGATCGCGTGCAGGACAAGCAAAAAACGTCCACCACGTATCGTCACCGAAAGGCGGCTTGGGCGGAAGGTTCTTGAGCTTTCGGGCAACAGCATCGTACCGCGCGTGAAGCGAACGCGCTAGCTTCTTGACTTTAAACACGGTCGAATGGGTCCACACGCTTCGCAGTGTTTTGAAGAGGCAGACAGGCAACTCCGCTGGCGGGATGCCATCCACGATTGTTCGGAGGTCCTGCAGCTTTTCCACCGTCGCGCTGGCTTGGAGGTCGGCAAGTTGGGTTTTAAGCGAAGTCATGATTTTGATGAGATGAGGTTTTTTTTCTAAGTCTGAAAGTGTACGAGTCGAGGTACGAGTCGAGGGAGAGGGGGTGACCGACCGTTTTTTTGTATGTAATTGTGAGCGAAGGTTTGGGTTTTTTTTGCAGGTTTGAAGTTATGCAAAGGTTTGCGCGTGAGCACCACTTTTGAAAATGATCATTCGTAAACCTGTTTTTTTCAAACCTGGTTTGTTTTTTCAAACCTGGTTTTTTTTCCCATTCGATGGTTTGAAGCGGATTGGACACACAACAGTTTGCAAGCAGTCTTGACCCAACCCGCCGCAATGATTTCCTCTACCGATCTTAACTTTGGCACTCACCCTGTGGTGCTTATCATCCGAAAGGTGTGGCCAATGCTCACGAAGAATGTGGTCGACGACATCTCCGAGCTGCCGAACAGCTTGCCGTTTCGTGCTGGCAGCGCCATTGTTACTGTCTACGCAGCACCATTCAACCTGTCTCGCGAGGCGATGGATTACGATATCGTAGTTGGGATGTCGCCCTTCGGTTCGTCGAAGGTCGTTCCGGTCTTGTACTTGTCCGAGGGCGAGTTTGTTGCTAAGATGGAAGCCATGGCCGTGCTTGGTCCTGTGTCTGTGTACTCTGGCCGCATCAGTTCTGCACGCATGCACTCCGACATCATTCGGGGCGCGGCCAGGACGCAGACACTCGCAATGTTCAAGTCGATCGTGTCCAAGTATGCGAACACGGCCAAGGGCGACACAAAAGGCCGAAATGTATACCGGAAGCTGTGGGCCAAAATGTTTCGAAAAAACCCTAAGTTTTGCCACGTGATGTGGACCGCGGACTGGCTTACGTACAGCAAGGCCATGGGCCTGTGGCAGCTCAGCACCAAGGAGACCACGGACAGCGAGCGAACCGCTTTCTTGATCAATGCAGTTCCGGAGGGGCGGGAACTCGATTCGATTACGCCGCTGTGGTTTCAAGTGTCGCAAGGGATGGTCATTCAGTTCCTTGCGGGCCTTCCGGACAGCCTTCGATCGATGCACGGGTATGCAGCGTTTGTGCGGGCCGCGGCGGGGTTCCTGTTTGCGGCAGTCTTGAGTGTCCGCGCGAGCTCCCGGCTTGGCAGCATCGAGACTAGGGCCCAGATTGTAACGACGGTGGCCGAGAGCGGCGATCAGTCTGCGGGTGCTCTGCAGGGTGTCCTGGACATGGTCAACTTCGAGAGCGACGCTGCCGTTCGGGCGATTGGCCGCGAGATTGCCGCCATGATGGTGCAGACGCGCGACGCGGTCTCGGCGGTCGCCATTGTGCAGCCGGTGCTGATTGCATCGTACAATGGTGCGCTTATGGATGCACTGCGTGCCGCGTCGTCGCGGAGACGGATGCAGCCGTCGGCGCTTCGCATCGGAGGTACTTTCTTCTATCCGAGGCCAGAGTCGCTGAGCGATAACCAGTCGCGCTTGGCGGACTCCGGCATCTGGTCCAAGGGCCGGGAGTACGATGTTGACACGACACGGTCAGGTGCCATTATTCTCGGCACTGGCGACAGTACTGCGCTCCAGCAGATTGCGGCCATTGCGGCGAAGGCGTTGTGCGATGCAAAGGGCATCGAGACGTTTGCCGACGTGGTCAAGATAATGAGGTGCCGTCCAGAGGATTTGTCGCTCATTTCGCACACGATGAAGGAGCCGTGGAGGTTCTGCTATCCGGATGCGCCGTTGGAGCACGTGCGGCACTTGCTGCACTTGTTTACAACTGCGGTGACGGCTCGGCTGGTCGAGACTGTGGGGCCAAAGGATTCGTGCATCGATTTCGAGCGGCTGACGGACCGGTTCAACGACGACGTGCGGGCTCCGATTGTTCCGTTTGCAGTGTACATTGGGTACATGAGCCTGCTGCCGCAGCCACTCCCGTTTCCGGACGACATGCCGGAGGGTGTGGTCAAGGGGGACCTGCGGGGCGTCGGTGCAATGGACGACCAGTATCCGATGTGGACCTTGCCACCCTCGTTCGAACTGTCCGGCGCAGACCAGCTGCTCTCGCTAGCTGCCCGGGCCGGTCCGAGGGGCATTGCGATTGAAGTGGGAGGAGGCGAGGACAACGCGGCTGTGGCGAAGCGGTTGGACAAGCTGAAGTGCTGCTTGGTGATGCGCTTCAACGGGTTCAATTGGAACAACCCCATCCAGAACATTGTGCACGTCCGGGAATCCGACGTTGGCCTCATCGTTGTTGTCCACGGCAAGTTCGCGACCAAGGATGCAGCGACATGTTTTTTGCACGGGGTTGCGGCGAGTCCGGCGTGCGCTGCTGCAATGATGATCGCACTTTCTTCGACGCTCGCCAAGCCAAACTGTGTGCAAGATCACCGGCCACTGCAGGTGTTGCACGAAGCCGCCCCGATTGTTGCTGCGGCAGCAGACCGACCGGATGCGTTTTGGATGTGCATGCTCACCTTGGTGTGGAAGATGCGGTACATGCGCTACCATTTGGCCGACTGTGCCACGTGCCGGAGGAACGTGACGGCGTTTTTTGCAGCGTCCGGAGGCCCGTGCAAGATGCCTAACCCGTACTCTGTCCACAATGAAGACGCTGTGCACGTTCACGGGTGGTCGCGGCTGCTGTATTTTTCGGGTGCATCGACAGCGTGGACGCCGGCGATTGACCAGTTTGTGCGGTGGCTGGGTGAGCTGGAGGGCACCAACTCCCCGGCCATTGGGCTCCAGCACTTTGACTTGGAGCTGCCGCTCGGTGGGCCGTACGCCTTGCTTCGGGCGAGCCTTTCGGACGATGCCGCCACTGACTTCAACCAGCTGGCGGGAAGCCGGACCGTTGGTCGGGTCGACCCTCGGTTGGAGTCTCGGGTCCTGCGTGCATACATGGAGTCGCGGGTTCCGGTTGCGTTCCTCCAGGTCTGCGCCACGCTGTGGAACAGTCTGTATCTGGCCGGAATGCGTGACGTGCTGCCAGCACTTCCCGAGGAAATTATATGTGCGATAACCACGCTGGTGTGCGTGGATGCGTGGTGCTGCTTGCCGCCAGACGCCGGAACGGTGCACGGCTGGTCGGTCCAAGTGCAGAAGGAATGGATTCAAAAGCTGACATCGTCAAAGTGTGCAGTAGTCACGCTGAGCAACTCTGGGTGGTAGATGTAGGGGTATGATTTATTCAAATAATACAGCGTTGAATTTACTACGCGGACTTGCTGTCCATTGTTACAACGGGTGAGATGTGTGTGTTTGCGAGAATAGACGAGTAGGTCGACGCGTAGTTAGCGGCAAGGCGCTTTCGAACACCCTCGATGGAAGCTTTCAGCTCTGCCGGCACCGACTTAGGGTGAGCCAGGTTGTACCACTGCTCTGCTTCCGCGGCATGCTGCTGGTACGCGGTCGCCTTTTCCGCCGCCGTCGTGTTTTGTGCATCGTCCTCGATTGCGCTCTGGGCCAACTTCAGTGCATGTGCACTCGACTGGACGGCATACGCCGACGTCACGGAGCGGTGGTCGACTATGTTGTACGGCCGTGCCGCGTGAGACTCGACCGCCATTGCGGCCATTGTTTCCGCGCCGTCGACAAAGGCCGTGTCCGTGTACATGGCGGCCACAGAGCACGCCGCGGCCAGTTTTGCGTGGGCATCGAGCACGCCGACGGGGTTGATAAGCTTGTTGACCACAACGTCCGAATCGGTCGCGCTTGGCACCGGGGGCCGGGTGCTCAGTTCGGTAAACAATCGGCTTACCTCTGACCACCGCGTCGCGTCGGTCGTTGCCTTCCTCGCAGCATCATGCGCCTGCTTGACTGCAAACGCCGTGTTGACCAGCTCGGCATTCGACGCGTCGAACCCTGCGGCTCCCACGATAACGTAGGGCGGGGCTTTTGCAGCTGCCACCGCGACCGTGTGCTCGTCCGCGGACATGCTGGCGTTGCAGGCTGCATTGAGCCATCGGACCTTTTTGCAATCCATCGCCCGTCTGAGAGTTGTATAAGGCAGTCCCACCAAAACTACATATAATACCGCAGCATGAATGACAAGTGCCCCGCATTCGCGACAGCTGTCTTGTACCTTCTTGCGGCGACCAAGGACAACTCGTGCGCCGTGCACTGCGACGCGGCCTGCGTCGGATATGCGACGGTAAGCAGCACGCACTGTGCCATTTGCACCGTCTACCCAGTGGCGGACGCCACGATCGTCGGTTCAAATACGACGTTGATCAACTACGTTCCGCAAAATACAGAGAACGCCAAGTGCGGCCACTCAAAGGTGTGCCTGGCGTGCCCCGGCAGTCGGAACATCAAAGTCGCATCCCACACCGTGGTGATGTTGAGCCAATCGTGCTCCATCTACACCCCGATGAAGCGAGAGTCGCAAGGGGCGCACCTGACGGTGAAACGCGGAGCGCGCCACGTTACTATTGTTGGACCCGGGACCGTCACGTCGGACACCTGGCCCCTGCATTTTGGTACGCCGCTTTCCATAATAAACGTCACATTCAGGCCGCAGGACGACGGCTCGGGCCGGGGCGTCGCACTCGCCGTGACAACCCATGGCAAAGTTAACATTCACGGCCACGCCCCGAAATTTCGCGCGCTTGCAAGCGTGTACGGGCTCCGGGCCCGCCCCGTCAGGATGGCTAGAGGGTCGACGATTGCAGGCACTGCGGGGGATGCGGTGGTAGGTCTCGGCCACGTCTCAGGCCACCTCGATGTCACGTGCAGCGACAATACGTCGTACGTGGTTATGCAGGAGCTTGTGCGCACGGAGCCAGAGCACATCACGTTTAACGGGTGCACGCAGATTAACCTCACAAAGCTTCTGGGGTTCTACGGCACAGAGTACGAGCAGATGCTTTTTGGGGACTACGGCAAGGAGAACCCGCCGTGGCGGGCGGTCTGGACCACCTTCGCCCTTGTGCTTACGCTGGTGCTGGTGGTCGTTCTCGAAAAGCAGCCAGCGATAGAGGCGGAGCACGAGGACGGCAGTGCACGTCCGAGCGTATAAGCGCGCGACACTCCATGCTCACAGTGAAGTGATGGACGACGAATTCGACGATGCGTTCGAGGCCAGTTGCTCGTTAAATCCGCAATTTGTGGCGTGCCACCTTGCGCCTGCAAGCGATGCGAAATTTGGTCACGTTGCCAAAAGTGCGCAGCTGCGGTGGCACCTGGATACCATCAGCAACGAGAGAGATGCCCCAAATGCTGCGGCGTGGACGGCCTTTGGGAGCCGCGACTCTGTTAATCGACAGTGGCCGGTATTGGATACGCTCTATCGTACCACGTTGTCAGTGAACGGAGACAACCGGAAGGTGCCGTACGTCGTTTCGGGGGTAGTGCCGTGTTACCTTCCAGCCGACGCCGACACACGCACGTTTTCACATTTCGACGTGCTTACAAAAACGGCCGACGCGGCATCCAACGGAGCTGTCGACATGGCCTGGTGGCTCGTCAAAATGAAGGGGAGCAAAGACAGCAGCAGCAGAAGCGGCAGCAGCAGCAGCGGCAGCAGCAGAAGCGGCAGAAGCAGCAGCAGAAGCGGCAGAAGCAGCAGCGGCAGCAGCAGTGGCAGTGGCAGCAGCAGAAGCGGCAGAAGCAGAAGCCGTGTTTGGAATGCTGCCCTCGCTGCTGCTAATGCCGCTTCTGTTGCTGCCACCGCTGCTTCTGATGTCGCTAATGCCAAAGCTGCCGCTGCCATTGCTGCTGCTGCTGCTGCCGACGCCAAGACGCTTGCCGATGCTTCTGCTGCCATGAATGAAGCCACCACTACTGGCAGTGATGCTACCGTTGCCCTTGATGATACTGCTGCTGCCGCTGCCGCTGCCCTTGATACTACTGCTGCTGATCTTGGCACTGATACCACTAACCCTGAGTTCGTTTCTGCCGTGAATGATACTGCTGAGAATACTACTACAGCTGCCGATGAAGCTGGTGTTACCGCCAAGGAATTTGCTGATGCTGCCACTACCGTCGCTGCCGGCGCTGCCACTCTTGTTGCTAAAGTAGTTGAGAGTGTAGCAAACACGGTTTTGGGTGGTACGCTGGACACTTTCATCAGCGCAGGGTGGGCTTTCACAAATTTTTTTGGTGCTACTCCCGCTGATGAAAGCATCGCCGACAGCACAGCCGTTGCTACACGTGCTGCCAGTGGTGCCAGTGATGCCAGTGTCGCTGCTGCTGATGCTGTAGTGACTGCTGCTGTTGTGAAACTTGCTGCTGATAATGCTACTGATGCCGCTGTCGTCGCTGCCAATGCTACCAATGCTACTGATGCTTGTGATGCTGCTGGTGATGCTGGTACATCTGCTGTTACTGCCTTAACCGCTGTTACGGGTGGTAGCGATGGCAATGGTTCGAAGACAGCGGTATCGGTAATTGGCGTTACATCCAAAGTCCCGCCAGAACACTTGTATGATACACTGATGAAGGTTGCAGGAGGATCACCGCCATTAAATGTGTGCATTGCTTTGGCGAATTATTCGGCCCACCCCACCGTGGCGGCATCAACGATAACCACGCAGCTTGCATTGGATAGCGCGGAAGACGTGTGGGACCACGGCGAGATTGCAACGGAAGAGATAGCAGCGGAGAGGGTACTCGCGGCTGCAGGGTCGAGAAATGGATTCTTTTTGATATCCAAACGTCCACCAGACTTCGAGGTTTGGTTGACCGTCTCTTATTCTGGTAGTGTCTACGACTTTCCAATCACAAGTGACCCAGGGACGAAGAGTCTTCTGGTTCCAAAGGACCCCGAATACCCACTCGAACAAGTCAACTCTTACGATATCGCAACCACACTTCACGACCTGGTTGCTGCCCTCAGCGAGCCAGACCGAGGAGACTACGACGCTGGTGACTGGGACAGCAACGCTTTTCAATTAAAGCACGCGGTGCCATCACCCAACCCCACAATCGACGAGACGGCTGTTAAAATCCTACAGGAACCCGCCCGTGAAGTAGTGTCGACTGAACTGACGGCCGATGAAGGCGGGATTGCAACAAGTAGTTGGAATTCACTCGTGACTGCTCTTAAATTTGCAGGTAAAGTAATACAAGACGAATATATGACCGAATCCACCTGGCCAGAAACCTTTAAGGTCAAGGTCGAAGGATTCATCAAGAAAAAGAAGAAGGATCCCGATCCCGTCGATACCCCATCGACAGTTACCGTTTCGGATCTTCGGGAGTCCAAAGATAAACTCAACGGAGTGTATACACCAAAACCGTGGTATGGGATGATTGTGTATGGCAATGGCGATAACATATTGGTTGGCGAAGAACAAGGCACGACAGCTTTCATTGCCGACGGCAAAAATCGTACCGTTAAAGCAGTGCTGCTGCTTTCAAATGCATCAAATGCATCAAATGCATCAAATGCATCAACTGCATTGTGTATCGCGCGCGACCAATCGGATTCGCATCAAACGGCATCGATCGAAATTGTTGCCCGCACGGGCGATAGGGTACCCGACGACATTGCTGTTGGCGACGAATATGCCGAAATGTGGAACACCAAAAATCTTCATGAAATAATAGCTGACTCTCTGGCTAAAATCCGTGAGAACCGTACTGGACCTAACTACGTCAAGATGTGTATCGATATGAGGGTAAAAACACTCGAGGTGTTTCTTGACCCCGCATATCAGGGCCCCCGTCTTAGGACTATGACTAGGGTGATCGATGCCCGCGTTCTGATGGAGGCCCTTTACGGCGCTGAATTTAGTACGAACATTGCATCCCAGGCGAAAATTTACAAGACAACACCCTCCCTTAGTTTTTACGACACTGTCTCGGCCCTAAACCCAGACTCCACACTCTACAACCGGTTCACCCTTGGGAACGGTATCGGTAGTTTTCATCGGTACGAGAAAACAGGCGGCGTATGGTTCACAAGAAACGATATCACGGAGTCTGAACAAGTGACAAAGGTGTTCACCAACTACAAAGCGTGCCTGGAAAAAACAAACGTCAACGAGATTCCAGGAAGTGGTATCGTGTGGGGCAATGCGCCTAATCGCAAAGAGGTGGACGGGTCGCATCCTACATTTGTTCAGAACCCAGTTCCTAACCCTAAACCCGGAAGCAAAACCAAGGGATCAGATGCCTCATACTTTAAGTGGGATACGCTTTCGGGCACGTGCCATCGTGTTCTTGCTTTGACAGTGGGCAAACAGAAGCCCCCTGAAGCATCCGCCGCGGATGCGGAATGGTATTTTAAGTTCGACTATTCTAATTTTGGCGCGGGGCGAGAGTACACATACGACGATATTTTTGCCGCAATTGGAGTTGCAACCGGTGCCAGTCCGTTCAAACTGTGGCTGGCCCGCAGACTGCTTCCGGACGAGATTGTGCCGGATGCCTTCAAGTGCACAAAAGACTATTTTTTGCCGTTCTGTCTTGCCGTCGAAATATGGAAATGGGTTCTGCTGCAGCCGACTTTGCCAACATTCGCTGATGTGCATTTTTTTTTGGAGTTTTCCTTCGACCAAAGTATTGTACAGTTCTACAAAAATCACCGCGTCGAGTTCAAGTTTTCTCCGTTGCCCTCCTTCGTTGCTGTGGCTCTGTACGCGCGGTGCGATACTGAAGAGTGTGAAGCATTCTACAACGGCTACGCTGGAGGTACAGCACCAAGTGGCACAACCACCACTGACACCACTGGCACGCCCGATACACTTACCGCATCGACGGATACTGCATCCACCGATATCAAGGGGTTGAAACCAGGTGACTTTGTTCTACTCAAAACCGACGAAAATGATTTTAAAATGTCAATTCACGCATTCAAAATCCGACCTAAAGGCACACTCGGCAAGGTAATGGTGGATCCTAGCCCCGGCCAATCTGGCGAAGAAAAAATGAGATTAAAATATTTGGATGACACGGAAAGAAAGGTGCGTATCTCAAACTTGACGAAGGTCCGAGCAACGCTATTTGATGTTGCGATCAGTCTGCGCCCGGGTAAAGACACTGAAGATACTGAAACTACCCTTCCTGAAGTCTGGCGAGCTACCTTCGAAAATGCATTTGCGGTAACGTATCCGGAGAGCCAGTACACAAAGGCAACTTTAGGCTATGCAGGTGACGGTACAAAGTGGCCAATCGCAAAATTTGCAGAGTTAAGTCTGGATCTACAGGAAGACACGATGATTGCGTTATACAGCGTTTTCAGGACCAAGACTGAGGGGTGGTTTGAACTCAATGACAAAACTACAGCCATTTACCACCCGGCCCTTTATGACAAGCATACAAACAAGTTAGATCCCTTACCAACAGAACGGGGCGTAGAACTAGTACTGAACGCACTTGCGAACATGTGGATCAAACGACGCAGTCGCAATCCTCCGGCCGACCTTTCAACAGGTTTCCCACCAAAAGACTTCCGCGACTGCAAACCATTTCTTAAATTCGTGTTTTCTCACGTTTTGTTGTTTTGGCATAATTCCTACACGAATGCAGGGGAAGACCTTTCCAAAACGTTTCCCATCGGCAATTTTTACGAAGGAGAAACGGCGCCAGACTTCACGGCCATGTTTTTGTATGCACGTGCCTGTTTTAAGGCGTACGACTTCAAGAAACACACATTCAACAAAAACAAAATGATGCCTTAAAACAAGAAGAGGAATAAACAACCTAGGAAACGCTGCGCTCAATCTCGTTGCAGGCGCAGCTGTTCATATAAGCGGGCGACTGTCGGTCTGCGTATGCGCACACCATGCCAAAACATGGTGCTTTCAGCGATGGCTTTGAAGCTGGTGGGTCTTTCAACCCGCAATTTGCCTTGTGCCACATTACGGACGTGGCCAGCGTTAAACAGAGCAGCTTGGATGACAACGCGCAGCTGCGATGGCACTTGAATACCATCGATGAACAGAAAGCCGTGGGCGCTGCGACTGCGTATGAAGGTTTTGGCACATTGGATACGTCCAACCGCACCTGGCCGGTCATGGACACGATCCGGCCCGGAACAGTAACAAAAACCGGAGACAGCGGAAAGGTGGCCTACGTCGTGACGGGGGTGGTGCCGTGCTACCTCCCAACAAATGCAGACGCGCTAACCTTTACGAATTTTGACGTGCTATGTAGAACGGGCACTGCAACACAATGTGGCGCTATTCAGATGGCATGGTGGACTATTAAGATGAAAGGGAGCACGTAGATGATTGGTACCACTGTGTTTTTTATTGGTTGTTATTCGTTTGCGTCGTCGTCTTCTAGCAGCAAAAGTCGCTTTGCATTTGTTCTCCCATCCGTGTCGTACGACGCGCGCTTGTTCTTGTGCCGGTGCACGTGGAATTGAATGTCAGTGTTAGGCGCACCAAGCACAACCGTTCTGCCCATTGCGTCCTCAATCGGTTTAAAAATAAACGTAGAATTCACTTTCAGTTGTGGGGTACGAAGCGGTGCGATACGCGCATTCGCGTCGACGATAGTCACGCTGCATACGTTGCCCTTAAACACTGGGGGCAGCGTCGGTGCCCACGCAGTGATGGCTGCGGCAATGCTGTCGGATTTAGAGAGGGTTGCGGCCGAGTCCATGGTGTAAAGTTGTGACACTATGAAAGAACCGCCAACTTTTTCGGTTCAAACCCAAACTTGGTTTAAAATCTCCAAAAAAAAAAAAATCTAAACCCAGTTTGAAAAAAAAGGTTGACCAACCCAGAACATTTGCACACGCACAAAACACCGACAGAACATACTCTACACTGCCATGGGTTTGTCTTCAGCTGATCGGCGCGAGCAACGTGTTCGCCGGCGAACCAGCTTGAAGCAGCAAGCTAAAAACAAAGACCTCGAGACAGAAAACGCCAGGTTGAGAAAGCAGCTGCAGCGGTGCGTAGACGGGTGCATGAAGTTGAACAGAGGCTTCCGATACATGTGCGTTGCATTCAATGGCAGCACGCCAAGCTGCCCGCAGGTCAAATTTATGTCGGGCAACACGTTGGACGCGGCGTTTGCTGAAATTCCAGCGATTCAGCGGGCGGCGGCGGTGGTAAAGGCGCGGGAAGAGGCTGCGCGCGCAGAATGAGACGCTGCGTTGAACACTTCAGGAGTTGTTCGTAGCACGTTCTTCAAATAAAGATATTAAAATGTCGACCATAAAATTATAAACCTGGTTTGAAAAAAAAAGCGTAACTCAGAAAAAAAACCTAGGAAAGCTCACAACAATACACCGTCCGCACCAGACAATGTTCAAGCTCCAAAAGATTAGTCGTACGAGCGAAATTGACACCGCCTGCCGGTCGACCCTGGCCAAACTAGAGGAGGCGGAACGCAACCTAGCCGTGCTGTCGCTACACCATTCGAGCAATATGAATGCGATTGAAGTGCTGCCAGAGGATACGCCTGTGTTCCGGAAGGATGAGGTCTGTTTGGCAGACGTTGGAGTAATCCAGCACGGCAGTCTTCACTTGCTTGGTGAAACGATTCGGGCGACGGTTGCACAGCTGGTGGCTGCACTCACTGAACTTAAGCGTTTCTATGATGTCGACCGCTTCGTGCTGACGGCGACCAATCTCGTTGACACTTTGCGCGAAAACACTCTCGCAGTCGTGATGGAAGGCTTGCTTACGCACCCATACGCCAAAGCCGATTTCAGGGATTACTTTAGTGTCGCCCAGCTGTTGTACGATCGAACCACCGAGCTGTCGGGAAAGTTGCACGAGCTTGAAACCGTGTATGCCGCGGGCAATGCACTCTGGGAAAAATGTCCGGATGCCGAGGAGGATGAGGAGGTGTATGCTAAGAAATCAGGATAGCTTGTGCAGCCGCCCTTGTAATTGTTTTTCTTTACTATTGTAAACGGATTCTTTATGTAGCGTGAAATGCACGGGTGGCTCTCGACTGGGCCGTTTCCGGTAGTTCTAGGGCGCGGGACTTCCATTCTACAACCAACGCACCACCCCCCTTGCTCTTCCGCACACATTCCACCTTCATTTCCGGCAGATATCGAACCAAGAACCGGCGGCAGTCGTAGCACGGCAGCGCAGACCCGCCCCCTGCCAATGCTTCAACACGCAGCCTTAGCCGCCTTCCTCTCTCCCGCAGCATCTTCCGCCACTTGGCTGGCTGCGTGGTCCGAAGTAGCTGGAACACCCGGCGCTCCGCGTGCCCACTTCTAGGATCGGCGGGCTTTCCGTAGCTCACGGCCGCGTTTTTGACACTGCCCGCTTACCTCCGCCAGGTGAGAAGAGAGTGCCGCGGCGCGTGCAGTTGGTGAGTCGCTCGTGGTCATCGTTTGGTTGTGAGTTTGACCGAACAAAGGTAGTAATATACTATGCTGGCCACCACCTTAAAAAAACAAAAGTAAACCAGGTTTGAATGCTGGCCAACATAGTTAGTTTGCATCAGCACAATTGGACACAACACACACAGCACTTCCTCCCCAGCACGACACGACGATGAATACCCGCGACGACATCTGCATTGGCCTCGCTGGCCTTGGGACACTGTTTGCTACGCTGGTCGCGATGCGTTTGGACAGCGTGGCGACCGGAACGGTCGGTGTTCGCTCCACGTTTGGGGCAACAGCGGCGGACTTCCTTCCGCCGGGCGGGCCGTACGTGGTGGTTCCCGGCGTGCACGCCTTGGCAAAGGTCAACATCAAGCCGCAGGTGGACCAGGTCGCGTCGATCGAATGCAGCACGAAGGAGGGCGTCGCGATTGTCTTTCCGGTGATCCAGGTGTACAACCAGCTGCCGGCCGCGCGCGTCGTCTCGGTCATCAATGAGTACGGTGTCGACTACGATCGGCTTCTGGTTCGGGCGCAGGTGGTGCAGCGCGTTCTGGAGCGATGCAACGACATGACGCTCGAGGAAATCCGCACCTCGTTCTCCGACATGAACGATGCCATCAAGACAGGGCTTGTGGAGCACCAGACGGCGCGGAAGACGGGCCTTGTTGTCACCGACGTCATTGTGCACAAGCCCATCTTTCCGTCTGCGATCCAAGACAACTACGACCGCAAGGCGGAAGAACGCACGGCGTTGCAGACGCAGGTGGACACGCAGGCGCGGCGGTTGAAGGAGGCCGAGACGTCCCGGCTGATGCTGCAGGCCAAGCATGCAGAGGAGCTGCTCGCGGCGGAGCACGCCAGCGCGGTGCAGCTCACAGAGGCGAGTTCAAACGCAAAGAGGCGTGGCATCGAGTCGGGCGCGCACGCGCTCGAGCTGAAGGAACTGGCCGCGGCCAATGTTTTGCTGCACACGGATGCGTACATGCGGGTCCACTACCAAGAGAACGTGCTCGCAAAGGCGACGGCGTACTGGGGCAACAAGCTGCCGGCCTACGTTGGGTCGTTGCTTGCAAACGCGACGCAGTTCCTTTAATTTTCGTTTAACAATACACCTTTCCCCAACCAAACCTGGTTTAGACCAGCTCAACCTAACTACTTAATTGACTTTGCCACAACCACCGATCCACATGCAGACTGTCACCCTCCCAGACATTGTTTCTGAAGAAGCATGCACGATGCCCGACCTGAAAGTTGGGTTGAGGCCAGACGACGTCGCGCTCCGCTTTCAGGAGCACACCGACCGCATGAATGCCCGCGCCGTTGCCATCGAGGCGGCCGACCACCGCGGGGCCATACGACTCGCAAGGGCAGAGGTGCACCGGCTCAGGCGCACTGCGCGCATAGGCGGGCCGGACGAGGACACCAAGGAAGACATTGAGGACCTGATGGGCAGCATCGCCATACTTCAGCGCCACGACCGGGAATTTCGGAAAAGTCTCAAGTACATCAAAGCTGCACGGGCGCGGTTTGCTCGGGCGAACGGTATTGCATTAGACTAGAGAGAGAGGAAGCAGTCAGAAAGGTTGTTTATTGCTTGTAATCAGTAAACGACAACCCTACCGGCTGTTTAGAGGGTCTTTGCACAGCTTAGTCCACTCCGGGTTAGGGTTTTTCTTAGACCCTAACCCAAGCACCGAAGGGACGCACGCCAATGTTCGCGCTGTTCGCAATGGTCGCGACCGCTTCGTCTTCTGCACAACCGTTCCGTCGTCGTCGGGCGCGTCCCGCTTGCGTGTGGCCAAAGGTACAGCCAGCGAGGGTTCGGGTTCGGGTTCGGGTTCGGGTTCGGGTTCGGGTTCGGGTTCGAGCGCACATTGTTCTTCTTGGTCTTGAATGTCAGTGCTGGTAGGTTTAGTGGTGGTAGTAACGGTGGTTGCTGGCGTCGTCGTCTTGCTGGTGACCGTCAGAGTGGTATCAGTGGTGGTAGCAGGGTCATCGACGATACTATCATCCAGTGCAACTATGTCCCATGCTGCCTGGAAATCTGCATCAAACGCGTCCCTGATCTCATTGTCACATAGATTGGTCTGCAACATGTCGCCCGCCCAGGCACCCATACCAAGAACATCGGGTTCATCGAGATCATAGGGGTTAGGGTCTAAGCAAGAGCCATCCACCGGCATGTTTGAACCTTCTGCAACCCCGCCGGCCGCCGCCGCCCCGCCGTCGTTTTGATCCGATAAGTTAAGATCCGGAAGAACATTCCCGCCGACCGACCCTTCGCTTTGGACCGCATTGCCGACTGCTTCGAATGCGACTCGGGTGGCGGCTCCTTCTGAGGTGGTGGTGGACGACATGGTGGCCGCCGCCCTGTTGTTGTTCCTACCAGAAGCCTTGCGGGCCTTGCCCTTCTTCAAGGGCCTTGGCTGCTTTTGCCACACGGTTACCAGCTTTCGCTGCTGGCTGATTGGTTTCCACTCCTCCCGCGTCAATGGGTTTTTCGGGGCATGCTTCGTCCGTACAAGGCCGTGTCGCAGCTCGCGCCACTCATCCGGCGTGCTGTACACAATCTGTTCAACGGAAACAAAGTCTGCAAGGTATGCATTTGAGTAAGCAGCCCGCAACACTGCCATTCGCTTTGCTGGGTACGTGAACACTTTCGACATTTTCGATTTGGGATGTTTTTTTCTAAGTCTGAAATTGTACGAGTCTAGGTACGAGTCGAGGTACGAGTCGAGGTACGAGTCGAGGGGGGGGGTGTTCAGACTTTTTTTTGTATGTAATTGTGAGAAAAGTTTTTGGATTTTTTTTTGGGTTTGGATTTGTGCGAAGGTTCGCGCGTGAGCACCACGTGGAAACTCGTACGATCCAAAAATGGATGACCCGTACCAAACCAAACCATTCATAATTCAAAAAATGGTAGGTTCGAATAACTTTTCGTGCAGCCACGAATGGTTTACTGGTTGAGTCCTTGATCCACCCGAGACAAAAAAAAAAGTTCGAATTTTGAGATACCACCCTCCCAAAAAAAAAACCTTACTCCAAACCAACCCTCCAATACCCCTTACTCTTTCCGAAGCTATACATCCAGTCAACAAGGTATACTCCCCCTTGCAAAAACCCACTCTATACTCAGCCATCCTTACCCTCTGTCTACCCCCGCAGTCAATTCCGTGACTGCGGATACCCACGTTCCCTTCGCATTGCATATCCGACCCTACTCTGCTATATTCTGTACTCTACTACTTTGCATTGTACTTTGCTTAATGGGCGGTGACACTGTACATCATTATGATTGCAGTAGCCCACTTTTTTTTGTGTCTAGACGGTATCATTTGACTTGGGCGGCGGTCCCCGCGACCGTTTGACTTGCCGAATGGCGGCTTCGTGCCCCTCTGTGGTCTTTTGTGCGCCGTGGAGTGCACCCTGCCGTATTCGCAGCGCGTCCAGCGATATCCACTCCTGCGGGATTCGAAACGTCGAGGCGTACGCCGCCGCAGACGCCTCGGGCGTCATGATGCCCTCTAGTCGGTCGAGGTCATAGTTGTCCAGCTGCGCCGCGAACCGGATGTGTTCGTCACTATCCTTGTCGGTCGATGCCGCCGCGAGCATCTCGTTGATGGCGCCCCGAATCCGCTCCACAAAGGTGTGGTAGGCGCGCACGCTCTGCATGACCAGCTGCGGGGCACTCGCCATCCTCTCCGAGTTGACGTTCCGGCCGACGGCCACCGGCGGCACGCTCATCGCGTACAGCACACGGTTCTCCAGCTTGATGGTGTGCTGCAGTCCGTCCACCAGACTGTTCAGCACCGGGGCGGGCTGGGCCTCGTACCCGTCTTGCACGACGTGCTCGCGGTGGTACTTTGACTTTGTGTCCACATCCGCGTCGTGCAGCTCCCCCTCCCCGGCCCCCCGCTCTTGCCGGATCGTCTTGTTGCCAAGATTCTTCACTACCTCGGCACGATCCGCGATCAGGCGGTCGAGCGACGCACTGTCGTTCCCGGAAATCTCCTCCGAGATGGAGTCAACAAAGTCGCGGCCGATCGACCGAAACCATGGCCGGGCGTGACCGTCGTTGTTCTGGATGCGCTTGTCCACCGTGATAAACACGCTAGGCTTTGAGTTGAGGCGGTCACGGTTGAGCAGCAAGTTCTCGTGCTCCTTCAGGCGAAGCGACGACTCGAGTGCACGCGCCGACGGGCTGTTGACGCGGTCCGCCCGGTACGTGGCCGGGAACGGTTCCCAGACGGTTTCGGGGGTCCACCCTCGCTTGCCGTGCCACACAAGCGTCGGGTGCGACACGGTTGGCACCACGGACCCGGGGCGCGGTTTCCAGAAAAAGGCCCCGGCGACCAACACCCCTTTCACGGCGGCGATAATTGCCAGGTCCACATCCCGCGGCACGGCGCGCACATGCGGTGCGATGCCCCCCGCCGCGTTGGCCCACTCCAGCGGCGGCCGCAAGATCTCGCCGCACAGCGAATCAAACGCCATCTGCTGCATTGGGCACGCCTCGAAGTGCTCGTTTATTTGCGACAGTGCCTCGAGAGACATCATGTGTCTTTCGGCGTCGTTTCGTTGGTCGTCGGGCCATCGGATGCTGTCTCCTCGTCGCTGTCGCTTGGCGGTGTTGGGAATATCCATTTTGCCGAAAACGCCACCGCCAGCGGCAGGATAATGGCAACGTCGTCGACGGGCACGGGCAGGATTGTTGCGACAGCCAGAATGCTCAGCGCCACGTACGTCGCAATGCGCAGGACCTTGTACGGTGCCACGAGGAGAAGCACCCACCCAGCAGAGGAAACAGGCGTGTAGTCGGCCGTCGCGTAGAGAACGTTGAACGCGAGCACCCGCTCCATCGAGGTGATTGATCCAGTTGCACCAGGCAGTACATATACCGCACACTTGCCTAGAACACAGTACACCCGCCGCTGATGCCGCTACGTGCTCCACCGGCGCACCGGTTGGGCGACTATGTAAACTTGATTCATCTCGACATGTATCGCGGCAGAGGCGGTGTGGTGACGGGCGCGCTGAACGATCGATACTTTCGAGTGGCACTGTCCGGCGACGTGCACAACAGCATCATCGTGAGGAACGCGAACTTGCGGCTGGGCATTCCTCCGGAGTGGTGAGCAAGCAGTGCCGTTTAAACCCGATTTTCGAACGTCATGAAGTTGGTTCATCACTGTGTTCGAACCAGCGTAGCTTAGTGGGTAAGTCGCTGACCATTTTATCGCCCACTCCCCGGTTCGATTGGACGTCACATTGTTGTGTGCAGGCTATGGCTACTTCCATCTGCATCAACGCCGCATCAACGACAGTCACATCAACACCGATGCACAAGGACACAACCGAGCTAATGCGCCTTGTCGGCGGGTATTTCGAACCCGTCCGGCTCGCCAACGGTGACTACATGTACGTTAACGAAGAGGCGTGGACCGCCAAAGGGACGTTTATACTCAGGGATGGAGACCATCAAGAGACGTATACAGGCACGGCCGTGATAGTCGGCATTGATGCCGACGGCAAAGATTGCACAGGGATCTCAACAGTAGTTGACATAAAGAGCGCTGTATCCTTTCCTGCCTAATAAACAGTATAAGTATATTCAAGATGTACATCCACGGTTATTTACAATGATCAATTGACCGTGTTCGGTGCTGCATATACGGGAGGCTGTGGGTTATTACA
>TARA_B110000902_G_scaffold264474_1_pt1 | contig 20498 bp, 17 predicted proteins | sample TARA_B110000902 | Tara Oceans TARA_B110000902 (sample SAMEA4398009) | marine metagenome | biome: Polar Biome; feature: [SRF] surface water layer (ENVO:00010504); material: water (ENVO:00002006), including particulate matter (ENVO:01000060) such as... | depth 5 m | reverse complement strand
CAACGATGAAAAAGACAATTGGGGACATGCAGTGGAAGGACTATAAAAAATATTTTAAAGCAAGATATTTCCTTTATGGATTTATGATTATCAGCTTTTATAGCATTCTAAAAGGATGTTCAAGTGATGATTTAGTGGAGGCTGAGCCAGAGTTGATTGTCGAAAAAGACGATTATAAATTTGGATACAACCTAACTAACTATCGGGTCGTTAATGATACGATTAGGAGTGGTGACAGCTTTGGTGTGATCTTAGAACAACACCATTTGTTTTATCCACAAATACATCATATTGCTGAAAAAACAAAAGAAGTTTTTGACGTTCGTCAGTTAAGAATTGGAAAGCCTTACACCGTTTTATATGACAAAGGTGAGGCCCAAAACCCTTTAATTTTCATCTATCAACCCAATAAAATTGAATATGTAGTCGTTGAGTTTTGTGATTCAATTATTGCATATACAGAAAGAAAGTCCGTTAAAGTTGTCGAAAAAGAGACGTTTGGGTTCATTCAAAGCACCCTCTCTGAAACCATGGAGGATCAAGGTTTGCCTACCCAACTGATTTATGATATGTCTGATGACATCTACGCTTGGACCATCGATTTTTCTAGACTTCAGAAAGGCGATAATTTCAAAGTGATTTATGAAGAACGTTATGTAGACGATTCTATATACGCAGGGATTGAAAGCATTAAAGCTGCTTTTTTTGAACATAAAGGCGAATCGTTTTATGCGTTTAATTATATGAATGCGGATTCAAAAAACAGAACCGATTATTTTGATGAAAACGCAAAAAGCCTTCGAAAAGCCTTTTTAAAAGCACCGGTACAATTTAGCCGCATTTCTTCAAGATACAATTTAAAACGAAAAATAGCTTACTACGGAAACAGAGTTCGACCCCACAAAGGAACGGATTTTGCAGCCCCAATAGGCACGCCTATTTTAGCCACTGCAAACGGGACTGTGACGGCCTCTACACGAAAAGGAGGCAATGGAAAATATGTCAAAATCAGGCATAACGCCACTTATAGCACCCAATATTTACACATGAGCAGACGCCTGGTAAGTGTAGGCGATTACGTCAAACAAGGAGATGTCATTGGGAAAGTTGGGATGACCGGAAATACCGGAGGCCCACATGTGTGTTATCGTTTTTGGAAAAACGGCAAACAAGTAGATCCATTCCGTCAAAAATTACCAGATGCAAAAGCATTACCTTTGCGATTAAAGCCCGATTATCAGGTATTTATCGCGCCACTAAAACAACAATTAGACTCTATTAACTAACCATATTAAAACGAGCCAATGGCATTAAATTCAATAAACCCAACTCAAACTAAAGCTTGGGACAAATTAAAAGACCACTTTGAAGCAATCAAAGACGATCATATGAAAACATGGTTTGAACAAAACCCTGGTAGAGCGGATGAATTCACAATTAAATGGGACGACTTTTACGTCGATTTCTCAAAAAATAGAATGACTTCTGAAACCATGCAACTTTTCAAAGAATTAGCGGAAGAGATTAAACTTAAGGACGCCGTTTCAAGTTATTTTGAAGGGGATACCATCAACCAAACAGAAGGTAGAGCGGTGATGCATACAGCGCTTCGTGCGCCAGAAAACTCCAAAATTCTTGTGGATGGTGTTAATGTTATTCCCGAAATATATAAGGTCAAGGCCTTAATGAAAAACTTTTCGGATGCTATTATTAACGGCACCAAAAAAGGATTTTCTAACAAAGCATTCACCGATGTTGTAAATATCGGAATTGGGGGGTCAGATTTAGGGCCAGCCATGGTGGTCGATTCGTTGGCTTTTTATGGCAATCATCTAAAACCACATTTTGTAAGTAATGTCGATGGAGATCATGTCAACGAAGTCTTAAAGACGCTTAATCCAGAGACAACACTGTTTGTGATTGTCTCTAAAACATTTACAACGCAGGAAACATTATCAAACGCCACAACAATTAGAGACTGGTTTTTAAACCACGCCACTCAGGATGATGTGGCAAAGCATTTTGTAGCAGTTTCAACAAACACGGCCAAAGTAGAAGCCTTTGGAATTGAGCCCTCTAATATTTTCCCGATGTGGGATTGGGTAGGCGGACGTTTTTCACTTTGGAGCGCCGTTGGTTTAAGCATTAGTTTGGCAGTTGGGCATGACAATTTCGAATCCCTTTTAGAAGGAGCTCATAAAATGGACACCCATTTTAGGGAGGAAGAATTTGAAACAAACATTCCAACAGTACTCGCATTTTTGAGCATTTGGTATAATAATTTTTTCGAGGCAGAAAGTGAAGCTATAATCCCTTACACTCAATACTTGAATCAATTTGCGACCTATTTACAACAAGCCATTATGGAAAGTAATGGTAAAAGTATTGACCGATCAGGAAATGAAGTTGGGTACGACACAGGTAATTTAATTTGGGGCGAACCCGGAACCAATTCTCAACATGCCTTTTTTCAGTTGATTCACCAAGGAACCAAATTGATTCCTGCCGATTTTATAGGGTTTACAAAATCGTTGCATGGTAACAAAGACCATCAAGATAAGTTGATTTCTAATTATTTTGCCCAAACAGAAGCTTTATTAAACGGTAAAACAAAGGATGAGGTGGTCGCAGAAGGGACTGCGCCAGAAATCATTCCTTTTAAAGTGTTTGCAGGGAATAAACCCACAAATACCTTACTTATTAACCAACTCACCCCTGAAAGCTTAGGGAAGCTGATTGCGATGTATGAACATAAGATTTTTGTTCAAGGCGTGGTTTGGAACATCTATAGTTATGATCAATTTGGAGTCGAATTAGGTAAACAATTAGCAACAAAGATTTTACATGAAATTAATACCAGCTCAATTACCAAACATGATGCTTCCACTTCAAACTTGTTAAAGCATTATCTAGAAAACAGCTAAAATTTTAAATATAATTCAATTAAAATATAAAAAACACTTGTTTTATTATAATTCAAGTGTTTTTTATATTGCCATAATTTGCTGTAGTTTTAACAATTACCTAATATTTATAGGATAATTATTCATACTTTTGTTTAACTAATTTAAAACGTTAATAAACATAATTAAAGTTATGAAAAGAATTACACAAATTTTATCTATTGCCTTGATGGCATGTACGTTATCAGTTGCTGCACAAAGCACTGTGTCGGGTACAGTTATCGATGCTGGACAACAAGTGCCTTTACCAGGTGCTACGATTGTTGAAAAGGGAACGTCCAATGGCGTCTCTGCTGATTTTGACGGGAATTTCACATTCAACACTAAAAACGCAACTGGAGAGGTTGTTGTTTCTTATGTTGGGTATGTATCAATGACTGTCTCTTTTTCAGGAAACTTGGACCTCGGTTCAATGGCACTACAAGCGAGTGAATTCGGTTTAGAAGAAGTTCAAATTATTGCTTCTGTGGCAGTGGACAGAAAAACGCCAGTAGCGGTTTCTACCCTAAAAGCTGCTGAAATTGAGCTCAAATTAGGAACTCAAGAATTTCCAGAAATTTTAAAATCAACGCCAGGAGTCTATGCGACCAAAGCAGGTGGTGGATATGGTGACGGTCGAATTAACCTTAGAGGGTTTAGTTCTGAAAACGTTGCGGTAATGATTAACGGAATTCCAGTAAACGACATGGAAAACGGTCGTGTCTATTGGTCTAACTGGGCTGGCCTTGGAGATGTAACTTCTTCAATGCAGGTGCAAAGAGGCCTTGGAGCTTCTAAAGTTGCGGTCCCATCCATTGGTGGAACGATCAACGTGATTACAAAAACAACAGATGTTGAAACTGGAGGGAAAATATTTACTTCTATCGCCAATGATGGCTATGAAAAACTTGGGTTGTTATATTCAACTGGAGTTATGGATAGTGGTCTTGCAGCGACTGTTTCTGCAGCAAGAACAACTGGAAATGGATATGTCGATGGAACAGAGTTTAGCGGCGTTTCTTACTTTTTGAATCTTTCTAAAGAAATCAATGACGCTCACAAAATCTCATTTTCTGTATTTGGCGCTAAACAACGTCATGGTCAACGACAAAACAGACAATTAATTCAAACATTCAGAAATTCTGAAAGAGGAAGAAAGTTCAATGCTGATTGGGGTTACAAGAACGGACAAGTTACACACCAAGAAGATAATTTCTACAACAAACCTCAAATGTCTTTAAACCACTATTGGACAATTAGCGACAAAACAAGCTTATCAACTGTTGCTTATGCTTCCTACGGAACTGGTGGTGGCGGTGGAACTGCTGGAACTAACAAATTTACATTTGAATCTAACGGTCAAAGTGATTACCGAGATGGATTATACGGCGCTATAAATTTTGATAAAATTGTAGACGAAAACATTGCCAGTGGTGCAAATGGTTCTGAAACTATTTTAAGAGCGTCTCATAATGATCACAACTGGTTTGGGGTCTTGTCAACGTTAAAAACAGACTTAACGGATGATTTAGTCTTATTAACTGGATTGGATTGGAGAGATTATACAGGAAAGCATTACCAGACAGTTACGGACTTGTTAGGAGGTCAGTATTTCTTTGATGATAGCGATGTAAACAACCCAAATGCAGCATTGCAAGTTGGTGATAAAAGAAGTTATAATAACGATGGAAACGTAGGCTGGTTAGGCGCTTTTAGTCAATTAGAATATGATGTGAACGAAGACTTTAACACGTTCATCTCTTTAGCAGTTTCAAACACTTCTTACCAAAGGGTTGATTACTTCAAGTTTTTAGATTCGGATCCATTACAAACGACTGACACTTACAACTTTTTGGGGTACAGTGTTAAAGGGGGTGCAAATTATAGAATAGGTCAAAAACACAATGTTTTTGCAAACGTAGGGTACTTCGAAAAAGCACCAGAATTTGGCGCTGTATTTTTAAACAACGGGAATCAAAATCTTAATGAAAACGCTGAAAATCAAAAAATTACAAGTTTTGAATTAGGCTACGGATTTCGTTCAACGAAATTATCTGCCAATGTAAATTTATATTCTACAGCTTGGGAAGACAGAACAGAAACACAAAGTTTCCGTCAACCTGACGAAACCATTGCTTATGCTAATATTTTAGGGGTAAATGCAATTCACACCGGAATCGAATTGGATTTCGTTTACAGAGCTACTGAAAAATTAAGAATCACAGGAATGGCCTCTTTAGGAGATTGGAGATGGGATAGCAATGTAGCAGACGTTGACATCATTGATGAAGATCAAAATGTGGTAGACACTGTAAACTTATTTATCAAAGATTTACATGTAGCGGATGCCGCTCAAACAACAATGGCTTTAGGGATTAATTATAAATTAACGCCTAAAACACGATTCGTGATCGATTACAATTACTACGCGGATCTTTACGCGCAATTTGACCCGAGTGATAGAGGAACTCAAGGAGCACCTGATGCATGGAAAATGCCTGACTATAGCTTGTTTGATACCGTGATCAGTCACACCTTTGATTTCGGCCCTTTTGAAACAACTTTAACGGCTCGTATGAACAATGTTTTTAATACAGAATATATTTCGGATGCCAATGACGGATCAGGTTCAACAGCCAACACTGCTTTGGTTTACTACGGGTACGGAAGAACATTTAGTATCGGAGCAAAACTTAACTTCTAAAAAATAAGATAATGAAAAAAATAATTTATTGTTTAGCAATTTTAGGAACAACCTTTATGGGTTGTGAACCTAATGAAGACATCTATAACAATCTTGATTCAGTTGACAATCCAGGATTTGATTATATTCAAGCGGTAGAGACCTACGTCTTTACTTCAGAAGATTACGAGCTTTTTGAAACTGAATTAAGCGAAGAGGAATTTTTTGAAACACAAGCGCAAGCAGATCAATTAATCCCTGGCTTTTTAGCGGATAAATACCCCGTATGGGGAGAAGGCTCCTTAGTAAATGTGACTTACAACTTATTTGATGAAACAACATTAGAGGTACTTTCTACGACAGAGACCTTATCAAATATAAATCAAGTTGATGGCTATTTAGCGAGTACTTACGAAACTGCAGAAAACGGAACTTTTGTAGAGTTAACGTATAATGCGGATGTATTATCGTATGAATTATCGGAAGATGATTTTAAAAAAATCGGGAATGCCTTAAGTTCTTCTTATCCTGAAGCGGCTTCAAGTGCAGCAAATTACTCAAACTTTGATAGAAGATCAGATAGAGCTGCGTATTGGTCTGATGGAATGATTTTAGAAGGTATTAACGAGTTATTAAGTGGTGAATATAGTGCAGGACAAGTGGTGGTTGTGACGTTTGCTATTTATGACGGCGGAACTAATTATTCTGAATCATTTACGGTTCAATACACCGGAAGTGGATTCTCAAAATTAGATGTGGAAGTGTCGGCAGTAACTGCTACAGAGTACACTTTAGGGTCATCTGATTATGATACAATAGGAGATGCATTAGCAGCGTCTTACCCTGACCCGGCGGATAATGCCTCAAGTTATGGAAGTTTTGATGTAAGAGATACCTCTGATAACTACTGGAGTGATGCTATGATTTTAGAAGGGTTAAATGTTATTTTACCAGCGGCAACAGAAGGCGATATATACGCTGTAACCTATAAAACCTATAATGGTTCTGTTGGCACACAAACGATGACGTTATTATATACCGATGGTGCTTATATCGCAAATGCAACAATTGTAGAAATAACAACAGTCGTGGCTAAGAATGCTGGAGATTGGGAATTCCCTTATGTATTTACAGCAAAAGACTACGATGCATTCGGGTTTAATTATCCAAACTTTGGAAGTAGTAGTGTTTATATTATTGATATTTTCTTAGAAAGTTTATATCCATATGCTGAACAAGGCGATGTTGCCATGGTACAATATGCTTATTACGCGGGATCCGCTTCAACAAAATATGGACATAGTATTTTTGATGGCGACAAATGGACTTTAACGCCAGATGTTATTGAAACTTCATTTCAGTATGGTTTTGAAGATGGCGCATGGTTACCAGACAATACCATTAAATATATGTTATTAGATGCTGATGTTGACTTAATCTCGAGTGCGTTCATTGATATCTATCCTGGACCTGCAGACAATGTCGGTTACTTTGGAAGTTTTGACAGAAGAAGTGGAAGTTCAAACTTCTGGTCCGACGAAATGTTATTGGAAGCAGCTAATGTATTATTAGACGCAAGAGATCCGAGTGCCGCAGAAGGCCAAAAATATGCTCTAAATTTTGTAGTTTATACTGGATCAACTGGTATTGAAAGCAAAACGGTGATTAAAACGGGTGGTGTTTGGTTATATAAAGAATAATCAATCTGTCATTCTAAATTTAAAAGCCTCTTAGTTTACTAAGAGGCTTTTTTTTATCTTCACCCAAAATTTAATAAACTAAAAACGATATATCATGATCAAAACAATTCATTCCTATTGGGCTTACCTAGTACTCGTTGTACTCGTATTGGCCGTTTTTAAATCGCTAGTGGGCTACTTTGGTAAAAAAGACTACGATGCCAAAGCCTTTCGTGTCGCACTCTTTACGTTGATCGTTTCACACATTCAATTATTGATTGGATTGCTGTTGTATTTTACCTCGTCCCGATTTGGTCTTTGGAGTGACTTAGGCGTAGGTGAAGTGATGAAAAATGCTAGCATCCGCCTATATCTTGTAGAGCATCCAACGATAAATATTTTAGCAGTTGCCTTGATTACTATTGGGTACTCTAAACACAAGAAGAAACTTATTTCGGGGCCTAAATACAAAACGATTGCAGTGTTTTATACCATTGCTTTGTTATTAATCCTCTCCAGAATTCCATGGAATGTATGGCCAAACTAACCCATAAAAAAAAGCAGCCAATTGGCTGCTTTTTTTATGAATTAAAGTATTTTAAAGACAATGATTAGTCCACTTGTCGAATCACATGCACATAGACCGGAAAGTGATCGCTATACCCATTGATGAATTTTCCGTATGAAAAACTTCTAAAAGGATAGCCCTTGAAACGTCCGTCTTTGTTTAAGAGATAAGGTTTGTTGTAAACGCCCGCTTTATAAAATCGAAACGAGGAAAAGTCTTTTTCTAGTAATGGTTTTGTTACTAAAATCTGATCAAACAAAAACCAAACACCACGGTAGGCATTCGTTCCACCACCGTTTTTATAAATGGTTTCCATCGGATTGTAAATGCCTTTTAAGCCAACAGAATCCTTGTCTTTTTTAGTTTTGAGAACTTTCTTTAAACTTGTATTCGTTGGATTGTCATTTAAGTCTCCCATTGTAAAAATTTTTGCATAGGGGTCAATCGACTGTAGTGAGTCCGTAAGGCGTTTGCTGAGTCTTGCTGCGGCCTCACGTTTTGGATTGCTCTTTTCTTCGCCACCTCGTCGAGAAGGCCAGTGATTCACCATCAAATGAATGAGATCTCCTTCGAGATACCCACTAACCAAAAGTTGATCTCTGGTATGGTCGGGTTTATTTTCTTCGGTATCAAATAAATTTAATGTGTGCGAACTCGAAGCTATGGGGTCAAAAAGTGCCTTTTGATACATCAGCGCCACATCAATACCACGTTCGTCGGGAGAATCGAAATGGATAATACCATAATCTTTGTCAACTAATAAAGAATCATTCGCAAGATCTTCAACCACAGATCGGTTTTCAACTTCTGCTAAACCAATGATTGCAGGAGTGTTTTTGGACACATCGGCACCAATTTCAGAAATCACACGCGCCATGTTTTTTACCTTTTTGAGGTACACTTCTTCACGCCCAAATTTTAGCTCCATGATTGGACTGGCTTCGTCATTCTTGTTGGGATCGTTAATGGTATCGAAAAGATTTTCTACATTATAAAATGCAATCGTATGCACTTTAAATTTTTTGGTATCCTGAGCGTCAATGCTGCCAAAACTGACAATGATTGCCAAGACACAGAGAGCGTTTTTTTTGAGGGTTAAAATCGTAATTTTTTTCATATCTAATTTAGAATAATTGGAATTTTCTATAAAAGTAAATATTTTTCGTAAATTATAGCCGTCAATGATTGTTAATTAACCCCCAAATCAACAATGAAACCCCTAACTGTACTATGTTTAACAGGCTTTTTAGTGTCATTTGCGGCCCTAGCTCAACAGACGATCGTAGAAGGAAGTGTGAAAAAACTAACTTCCAACCAGCCGCTTCAAGGAGTTCATGTTGTATTTGAAGCATCGTTACTAAGCACGGACACAGATACTGAAGGCGTGTTTCAGTTTTCGACCAACATTCCAATTGGGGAACACATCTTAAGATTAACCAAGCCAGGCTTTCTTTTAGCACGCTATCCTATTGTGGTGCACGAAGGTCAAACGCTAAACATTCAAGACATGGTGCTGTCTGTAGACCCTTCAAATGACGATTTGTTTACCATTACCCTAACAGATGATGAATTAAATGACGACAGCAGTGGAGTCGATAATATTTCTGGGTTATTAGGATCGTCTAAAGATGTTTTTCAGCGGACAGCCGCTTTTGAATTTAGCGCTTCGTTTTTTAATGTTCGGGGTCTAAGTTCCGAAAACGGGACACTACTGATGAATGGCATCGATATGAACAAACTATCAAATGGGAGACCACAATGGAGCAATTGGGGAGGGTTGAATGATGTCCTTCGGAATCAAGAATTAACCTCTGGACTCGCCGCATCTTCCTATAATTTTGGGGGCGTTTTAGGGTCCACAAATATTAATTTAAGAGCGTCAGAGTACCAAAGTGGTCGTCGGATCACCTATTCATCATCGAACCGAAGTTACACCAACAGACTCATGGCGACCTATGCATCGGGAGTTGTAAAAGGGGAATGGTCCTATGTATTTTCACTGGGAAGACGTTGGGGGAATGGAGGGTATCAAGACGGAACCTTTTATGATGCGAATTCCTTTTTTGGGGCGGTCGAAAAGAGAATCAACAAGAATCACAGTCTAAATTTTACGGCGTTTTACACCCCCAATAGACGCGGAAAGTCATCGCCAAATTCACAAGAAGTGTACGATTTGAAAAACATTAAGTATAATGAATATTGGGGATATCAAGACGGGAGAAAGCGAAATTCGAGAGTTAAACGGATTTCAGAACCTGTTGTGATGTTGAATCATTATTGGAAAATTTCAGATCGTTCAAAACTCAACACAAATGTTGCCTACCAATTTGGTGAACTAGGAAACAGCCGTTTGGATTATGCAGGAGGCGCTAATCCAAGTCCAGCCTACTATCAAAATCTACCCAGTTATTTTTTAGCAAATAGAGGGGGACCAGATCTAGCAGGCGCGTATGACGCCTATCAAAATTTCACGTCGGAGGGTCAATTAGATTGGAACCAAATGTACGATGCCAACATCACAAACAACACCAATGGGGATCCTGCGGCCTATGTGTGGTATGAAGATCGAAATGATGACACTCTACTCACCCTTAACACGATTTTTAAATCTGAACGATCAGATCACCTGGTTTTAAATGCGGCCGTCCATTACAAGCGATTGCAATCTCATAATTTTGCCAAAATTTTGGACATGTTAGGAAGTACTACGGGCTATTTAAATATTGATTCCTTTGATCAGATTCAATTGAACTTAAAGAACCCCAATCAAATCGTAGGCCAAGGCGATATCTTTAAATATAACTATAATTTAGAGGCAAAAATTCTTGGCGGGTTTGCACAAGCGCAGTTTACTTATAATAAGGTTGATTTTTTTATCGCCGCTAGTTTTACCAAAACAGATTATCAAAGAGAAGGCTTCTATCAACATGAAATATATGCGGACACCTCCTATGGAAAAGGCCCCAAAGTCAACTTTACAGGCATCGGTGCAAAAGGAGGCTTGACGTATAAGTTTTCTGGAAAGCATCTGTTGACAGCAAACGCAGGCTATTTATCCAAAGCGCCCACACTTCGAAATACGTTTTCTAACTCGAGAGAAAATCACGCCATCATTGGAGCAGTTTCTGAAATCGATATTACAGCCGAAAAAATCACCTCTTTGGATGTTAATTATAGTTATAGATCACCAATTATAAGAGCACGCTTGACCGGCTATTATTCACTCATAAAAGACGCCAACGAAATTTCCTTTTTTTATGCAGACGGACTCAGTGGCGTTTTTGGAGAATCCGCCTTTGTGCAAGAGCTTTTGCAAGGGGTCGACAAAAAACAGTTAGGCCTCGAGTTTGGGATTGAAGCACAAGTGACGCCAACCATTGCCTTAAAAGGCGCTCTTTCAATGGGTCAATTTACGTACAATAACAATCCTAATTTAGTGTTAACCTCCAATAGTTTTCCGAATGGATTAAACTATGAGGAGGCCAATTTGAAAAACTATAAAATCGCAGGGGGCCCTCAACGTGCCGCCTCTATTGGATTTGAGTATAGAGACCCAAAATATTGGTGGTTTGGGACCACGGCTAATTTTTTCTCAAATGCATATCTAGATGTCTCCTCTGTCACACGTACTAAAAACTTTTATCTGGAGTCCGATGGGTTTCCTTTTCCAGATTATGACCCAACACTAGCAAGAGCCTTGCTAACGCAAGAAAAATTTGACAGCTATATGGTGATTAATGCCGTTGGCGGAAAGTCATGGAGAATTGGCAAAAAATATCTAGGACTGTTTGTGAGCTTAAACAACTTACTTGATATAGAATACAAAACAGGTGGTTTTGAGCAAGGGCGGAACGCTAATTATCGATCCCTTAAAACCGATGTCAATCAACCAATACGTCGTTTTGGTCCGAAGTACTGGTATGGGCGTGGCGCCACCTATTTTATGAATCTAAGCCTAAGATTTTAAAAACAAACTAAATTATAACACTATGAAAATCATGCCTCTTAAAAACTATCTCACAGCCCTTTTATTTAGTCTTTCTTTAGGGTCTTGCGTCGAAGATTCTGACTTTTCGGTTCCCGAAAGTTTAGGAACCGAAGAAAATGAAGTCCTTAATGAAATTTTAAAACAAATAGATGCTGGCGCAATTCAACTCGTCTCAATCTCTGAAGTAAAATCCATGTACAAGAGTTTTTGGAAACGTCCTTTTCAAGTGGATACAGATATCATCGTCAAAGCCTATGTAACGTCTTCGGATCAATCCGGAAATTTTTATAAGGAACTTTACTTACAAGACAGTCCAGACGCTCCAACCTCGGGGATTAAGCTAATTTTAAACCTTACAGACACGTACAACCGGTTTAATAAAGGCCGCGAGGTTTACATTCGATTGAAACCACCAACGCCAACCAATTACCCAAACGGATTATACATCGGCGAAGAACGTCTTGGAAATAAGGTGATTACCATAGGAGGCGGAACGGAAACGAAACAATACGGCACCACGGTCACATCCCTGTCCGAAAATCAAATAAATACGTCTGTATTTAGATCCGAAAAAACTTACAACATCACACCCTTAGTGGTTCAGATATCGCAGCTATCCAAAGATCATATTGGGTTATTTGTACAAATTGAAAATGCTGAATTTGAAGAGAACCTGAATGGAGAACGCTATTTTAATCCTTCTGAAAACTACGATACGAGCAGGACCATACAAAGCTGTTCAGGAGCAACGTATTCAATATTTGAACTCGAAACGAGTTCTTTTTCTAGTTTTAAAAATGAATTGTTACCCCCTGGAAATGGCACCGTCGCCGGAATTATATCGAAAACATTTGATGGAAGTCGTTTAATCATGGCATTAAATACCACCGACGATGTGAACATGAACGACATGCGTTGTTCGTTATAGGCTGTACAGGCTTTTTAGTGTCATTTGTGGCCTAACTCAAAACAGCTTAATCTTTCCACCACTCCCAATAGTTACGATTTTGACTTTCTTCGTGTTGAATTTATAACGAGTTACTCCTTTCATTGATCGATTTCTTCACGGAGTGTTTTCTTAATATCCTGGATTAAATCATTTTGAATTTCAATGGTCTTATTTAAAACATGCATTGCGTTTAAATCCTCTAATTGTTTAGAGACCATCTTTTTCAAATAAGCTTTGGTGTGTTTTTCGCTCATAACGGTATATTTAAAATATTTAAAAAAAACCTTTAAAGGATCAAATGATGCTTTAAAAGCTTCACAAAGACATTAAAAATATTCAATTAAATATTAAAAAGCATAAAATAATACTAAAATCGTTAAAAATGATGTTGTTATCTTTAACCATCAACAAAAATACTTATGATGGATAGAGATGTTTTCAACCGTGTAAAAGCTGTTTTAGCGGAGCAAGGAAAGACCAATAACTGGCTGGCAGATGAATTGGAAATGAATCGAACATCGGTTTCCAAATGGTGTAGAAATGAAATGCAACCTCGTATTGAGACTTTATTTCATATTGCTAAAGCGTTGAATATAGATGTTAGAGAATTATTAGTATCAACAAAAAAATAACCCAATGAAAATATCGTTTTTAGGGCATAGTTTTAAAGACAAATCGAGGTAGATCACATCTAAATACTGGCTAAAAACGAATGCTAGAAGCTTATTTTTTTCTATATTTCCAGAATGAACTTTTTTAACCAACTTTATTTCACCGTTTTTAATCATTTTAAGGCGCGTTACAAACAAAAGGCGAATTCGATAGCGCTGTATTATGTTTCAATACTTCAGATTGCACTGCTGTTGTTAGGCGGAATTTTCTTTACTAAGTTTTTAGAACAAATGAAGGTCGTGGTGATGTCAAGCACGAACTCGGTGGTCCTTTTTTGTTTGATAGCACTTTTTATTCACTTCAAAAATTGGGTGAATTATAGTGGGCGAAAGCGGCGCGTTTTAAACGCAAAACTGACCAATAAAAAAGATTTAGGGTATTCGATGTTTATTCTTTTGGTGTTGCCTGTTGGGATTATAAGTCTCTCAATTTTACTACTTAAAACAGTCTAAAGAGTTCTGGTTTTTTAAAAAATATTTCCGCCATCTATGAATGGCAATCCTTTTAAAACTTTACCTTTGACCAATACATTTATATGATAGAGAAAAAAGATATTGATTTAGAAAAAGCGGTTTTAATCGGGGTGATTACTAAATCACAAGATGAAACTAAATCTAAAGAATACTTAGAGGAGCTCGAATTTCTCACCTATACTGCAGGTGGAGACGTCCTCAAACGCTTTACCCAAAAAATGGAAAAACCCAATCCCAAAACATTTATTGGAACTGGGAAAATGGAAGAGCTACGCCTTTTTATTGAGGAACATAAAGTGGGGACCGCTATTTTTGATGACGAATTGTCGTCTGCACAAGAACGGAATATCAGTAAAATATTAAACTGTAAAGTATTAGATCGCACCAATCTTATACTTGATATTTTTGCCCAAAGAGCTCAAACAAGTTATGCTCGTACCCAAGTTGAATTGGCTCAATGTGAATATTTATTACCACGATTAAAAGGAATGTGGACGCACCTCGAGCGTCAAAAAGGGGGTATTGGAATGCGTGGACCTGGGGAAACTGAAATTGAAACAGATCGACGTATTGTAAGAGAAAAAATAGCCTTATTAAAGGCAAAGATTAAAAAAATTGATAAGCAAATGTCCGTTCAACGAAGCAATCGTGGTGCCATGGTTCGTGTGGCTCTGGTTGGCTATACCAATGTTGGGAAATCGACTTTGATGAATGTGATAAGTAAATCGGACGTATTTGCAGAAAATAAATTATTTGCAACGCTAGACACAACGGTCCGAAAAGTGGTGGTCAAAAACTTACCCTTTTTGATGAGTGATACGGTTGGATTTATCAGAAAACTGCCAACTCAACTGGTAGACTCCTTTAAAAGCACCTTAGATGAGGTTAGAGAATCGGATCTCTTACTCCATGTGGTTGATATTTCTCATCCGGGTTTTGAGGAGCATATAGAATCTGTAAACCTTATTTTAGGAGAAATTAATGCGTTAGACAAGCCAACGCTGATGGTTTTTAATAAGATTGATGCGTATGAAGCGGAGCCCTTTGATGAGACCGATTTGATTGCCGTTCGTACAGAAGCACACTATTCTTTGGAGGAATGGAAATCGACATGGATGTCCAAAATTGGCAAAAACTCCTTATTCATCTCCGCCCTTAATAAAGAGAATTTAGAAGATTTTAAAAAACGAGTCTACGATACAGTTCGTGAAATTCATGTGAAACGTTTTCCGTATAATCAGTTTTTGTATCCAGATTATGAGGAGAGTATTGAATAAAAAAAATCCCGCAACTGCGGGATTTTTTTAGGAGTATTTTCTCTTAGAAATTGTAATTTATTCCCAGTCCAATCACTTGACGCGTTTGTAAACCTCTATAAGCATTGTCATCGTAAATGGTTTGATATGCCAAAGTTGATGAGATGTATTTATTAATATTCATGACTATATTCATCGTATAATCAACATCTACGTTTTGTGGGTCTTCAAGATAATTCGAATAAAAGTTTAGGATGTTTTCCATCGAGATGTTTTTCATCAAATCAAATTTATAATACGTTCCTGTGGAAATTCCAAATTCATAACGAGTACTTTTACCTTCGTCGACTCCAAAATAAGCGGCCTCTGGCAAGGTAAGGTCTTTATCAACAAAAATTAATTTTGAAGTTGCTGGCGCAATATTGACTCTTAGGTTTTCGCTTTTTTTCCAAAGCATTCCAGGTCCAACCTGTAAATATCCAGGGGATAAAAAGTTGGTTGGTCCCTTGGTCTCATTATCTAAGTCATCCGTAAACTGTGTTTTAAAGTTGAGAAATGCAGAGTAGTACCAATAGCCTTTTGCTTTTTTTCCTAAAATAGAATTCCATTCCAAACGGTCATCCGATTTTTGAATGTCTTGGTCTTTAATTTTAGTAAGGCCAAAAGCTGCTATAATTTTATTATCCCAAGACCAATCCTCTTTGAGGTAATTGTAGTCATAGTTGATTCCAATAGCTCCGGAAACATTACTGACGCCTCCAGCAATCCAGTTTTCAAAGGTTGACTGGTTTACTAAAAAAGTAAAGGTCCCCCCTTTAGTCCATACAGGAACTTCAACATCTGTTGGGTCCTGGGCATTAATCGTATGGAATTGTAAAATGAGGGCTGCTAATAAAATTGTCTTTTTCATGTGATTGTAGGTTTTGGGGTTTAAAATTTAGTTGCAAATATATAAAAATAATTAAATCATTTAAATCGCCGTCTAAGTTCTTTAGGTTCTCTTATAGAGTGGAACTGAAGAACAGGCTTCGCCATACATAATTGATTTTGCAATTGGTTGCAGTCGGTCTATCAAAAAGAGATATGCATTTTGTGGAACGGGTTTATTTGAACAGCCTTTAATAATAACTGGTTTGTCTTTATAAAAAGAAAGTTCCAAATCATTTATGATTGGTTGATATAGTGAGGTTTCCAAGGCTTCTAAGTCGCCAACAATCACCTGTTGTGCAAGTCCTGATAGTTTGAGTCTTACCAGCATATATGCCCATCCAGGGATGATGGCGTCGGTTGTGCAATGAAGTGCAACGAATTGATTTTTGTAGATGGACCAGTCCTGGGCAATGACATACGCTCTAAATTCTTTTTCACGAAGTACGAAGCCTTCGTAGAGCCAATCTTTGATGTCAAGACACACTCTTTCACCCTTTGGGTAATAATCCTCTAAATCAATTGTGATTAGAGCACTTTTTGCAACGCGATTTATAATTTCTCCACTCATTATTTTAAAGCATTCCAAGTTCTAGTTTGGCTTCTTCACTCATCAAATCTTGGGTCCATGGGGGGTCAAAAGTAATTTCGACTTCTGCATCTTTCACGGCATCTATTGATTTAATTTTCTCTTCTACTTCCAGTGGAAGGGTTTCAGCCACAGGACAGTTTGGGGTCGTTAACGTCATTAGAATTTTCACTTCATAATCTTCATTTACAAACACGTCATAAATCAGACCTAACTCATAAATATCTACGGGAATTTCTGGATCAAAAATCGTTTTTATGACACGAACTATTTTTTCTCCTAAAGCATTTACGTCAATTTTTTCGGTACTCATAATCCTATTTGTGTTTGATATGCAAGTGCATACATTTTTATTTGTTTTATCATACTCACCAACCCGTTGGCTCGGGTAGGGGATAAGTGTTCTTTAAGACCAATCTCATCGATAAAATCCGTATTTGTTTTTAAGATCGTATCGGGATTTTGGTTCGAAAAAACCCGAATCAAAATGGCTACTATGCCTTTTGTTATAATGGCATCGCTGTCGGCAGAATACACCACTTTATCATTTTCTAGATCGGCATGAAGCCATACTTTACTCTGACAGCCTTTGATAATATTGTCGTCTGTTTTAAATTTCGAATCTATGATGGGTAATGATTTCCCTAATTCGATCATGTATTCATAACGTTCCATCCAGTCGTCAAACATGGAAAACTCGTCAATTAATTCGTCTTTTATCGTTTTAATATTCATTCTGCAAAAATACAATTCTTAAATTGGAATTTTTAATTTTCTTGAATAGATAATAGGTGTTCTACTAACGCTTTTAGTTCAGGTGGAGGATATTTATGATCAAAATTGCTGGATTGAATCGTATCTCCTTTTTTGATAATCGTTAATTGTGCAAAAGCGGCTCCGTCGTACTGTCTATAATTGGTTGGCGATTTTAGGGTTGGCAGACTCGTTAGGTTAATTTGATCCAATAATTTCATGCATTTATTCCATTCGCCCTCCTTTAAGTCTTTTGAAATAGCATTTAACCTTTCATAATCTTTGAATTCTGTTAAACGATTTTTACGGAGACTGATTTCTAAAAAATAGCCCCGGGTATGAGCGCCATATAAAAGCTCAATTTCATTTTGTATTGATTTTTGTTCGCTGTTTTGGGTCCGAGCATTTTTTTTTGAATGACAGCCCGTCAACAAAACAATCAACGTAAAACAGGTGATAATTGGGTTCATAGCGTTTAAATTAAGAAATTGAAGTTTTTAAATGTACTAAAATCTAAACTAACGTAGCATCATAGCCGCTTTTTTAAGACCTTCCACAAAAGTATCTATTTCCTTTTTTGTATTGTAAAAACAAAACGAAGCTCTTGCAGTTCCTGAGACTTCAAAGTAGTCCATAATGGGTTGTGCACAATGTTGACCCGTTCGAATGGCAATTCCTAGTTTATCTATAATAGTTCCAATATCATAAGCATGAACACCTTCTATATTAAAAGAAATGACAGAGGTTTTATCCGTTTTTGGACCATAAATCCGCATGCCTTCGATCGCATTTAATTTTTCAGTGGCATATTCCAATAGTTCATGTTCATACGTTGCAATCGCTTCAAATCCGATTCCATTCATATAGTCGATCGCAGCGCCAAAAGCAATGCCACCACAAATATTAGGCGTCCCTGCTTCAAATTTATGAGGCAGTCCTGCATAGGTCGTTTTTTCGAAAGTTACCTCAGAAATCATTTCACCTCCGCCTTGATAAGGCGGCAGTTTATGTAACCATGATTCTTTAGCATACAGCATTCCAACGCCTGTTGGGCCACACATTTTGTGCCCTGAGGTCACATAAAAATCAACATCTAAGGCTTGAACATCTGGTTTGATATGTGGGCAAGCTTGCGCTCCATCTATTAAAATAGCGGCCCCTACCTTATGGGCTTTCTCAATCATTTCCTCAATAGGATTAATGGTTCCTAGTGCATTGGAAATATGGTTGACAAACACCAATTTTGGGTTTAAAAGTAAGAGTTCGTCATAGGCATTCATGTCTAGCGAACCTTCTGAAGTCATTGGAATCACTTTTAAGCTTGCCTTGGTTTTTTCGCACAACATTTGCCATGGCACAATATTACTGTGATGCTCAAGTGCCGATACCAGAATGGTGTCGTTTTCTGTTAAAAAAGAAGCAAACCCATTTGCCACTAAATTAATACTGTGGGTCGTTCCCGATGTGAAAATAATTTCATGTGCATGCGCAGCATTAAAATGCTTTTGAATGGTGTGGCGTGCGTTTTCGTATTTATCGGTGGCTTCCTGACTTAAAGTGTGGACCCCTCTGTGAATGTTTGAATTGTAATTTGAATAATAATCGACAATGACGTCTATGACTTGTTGAGGCGTTTGTGAAGTTGCCGCATTGTCCAAATAAATCAATGGTTTTCCGTTGACGGTTCTGGAAAGGATTGGAAAATCGTTCCGAATCGTTTCAACATCAAATAGTGTATTAGAATTTTGGTCGTTCATTATAAATCAAATCCGATATTAACCCCTAATTTTTTAGCGATCAATGAATTAATCCTATTTTTTAGTTGTGGAATTTTTACACTTTCCAAGACGTTATTTGCAAAGGCATACATTAAAAGTGCTTTGGCTTCTTTTTCAGGGATTCCTCTAGCACGTAAATAAAATAGTGCATTTTCATCTAATTGTCCAATCGTACATCCGTGAGAGCACTTTACATCATCTGCAAAAATCTCTAATTGAGGTTTTGTGTTGATACTTGCTTTATCACTTATAAGCAGGTTATTATTGGCCTGAAATGCATTGGTTTTTTGAGCTTCTTTATTAACGAGCACCTTTCCATTAAAAACCCCAATAGAGCTGTCGCCAAAAATACCTTTATAATCTTGATGACTTTCACAATTGGGTTCAATATGATGTACCAACGTATTGTGGTCTACATGTTGTTTGTTTCCAATAATGGTGACCCCATTTAAAGTGGAATCAATGTGTTCTCCGTTTTGATAAAAGTTTAAATTGTTTCGGGTTAATTTCCCTCCAAAACTAAAGGTGTGAACCGAAACATGACTCTCCCTCTTTTGGTTTATAAACGTACTGTCTATGAGCGATGCATTTTCTTTGTCGTTTTGAACTTTATAATAATCGACAATCCCTCGTTTGGCTGCAAAAATTTCGGTCACACTATTGGTCAAGGTCGGGTTGTCTGTAAGACTCTGGTGCCGCTCTATGATCTGAACATGTGCATTTTCATCCACAACAATTAAGTTTCTAGGTTGAAGCAAAAGAGCTGCTTCACTCCCTGTAGAAAAATGAATAATTTGGATGGGTTTTTCAACCAATTTATTTTTAGTGATATGGATGTAAGCCCCTTCATTTGAAAACGCGGTGTTCAATGACGTCAAGCTATCTTTTTGAGCGATCTTATTAAAATAGTTTTCAATAACTAACTGATATTTTGGCTTGCTCAAAGCAGCTGACATTAAACAAATATCGATACCTTCATGGGTGGTTTCAGAGAGGTGTGATGCATATTTACCATCGACAAATACAATTTTATAGCTGTCAATATCATGAATAAAATAAGGCTGGACATCTTTATATTCAACAGCAAATTCTGTTTTTGCAAATACACTAAAATCTTCTTTTAAAACTTTTCCTAAGGAAGTGTATTTCCATGCTTCATCTTTTTTGGCTGGAAAGCCTTCCAGTTCAAAGCGTTTGATCGCTTCTGTACGCATATCGTGTACAAAAGTGTTGTCTAATGA